>WNGK01006872.1_pt1 | contig 31877 bp, 27 predicted proteins | sample 5400601 | NCBI WGS metagenome assembly WNGK01 (sample SAMN13153376, study PRJNA577476) | soil metagenome | isolation source: 60 cm soil or saprolite under Garry oak tree replicate 1 | place: USA:California | collected 2016-06-15 | reverse complement strand
TGATTGTCGCGCTCGCTGGTCTAGCGCACACGCTCGCCGGACATTGAGAGCGCCAACGAGTCAACGTGCCGACGGAGCTCCTTGTTCGGCACTGGGCTTGGCTTTTTTTGCATACTCGCCTCCCAGCTTTAATTCCCACGGATGCATTTCGTATACAAAGACCCCGGACTTTACCGCTGGGTCTTCTGTCACAATCGCTTTGGCCACAGACTCGTTTGCAACCTCCAATACAACCGCTCCACCGGCGTCGTCGGTTAGTGGTCCTGCCAGCTTCACGGAGCCTTGTTCATACAAAGTCCGCATGTACGTTCCGTGCTCTTTCAGCGGTTGTTCAGAAACCGACTTTCCTGGCAGCCACGCCGGGCCTGGGCGATACATGACAAGGAACGTAGCCTTCGCTGCAATCTGTTGTTTGTCCGCTGCCGTTATGAGACTCTGTGATGTGTAGAGCAGCAACGCCAGACCGAAGACCAGCGAGGTGGCAGCCATCTTCATGGCGCCAATCTTTCGCGGTCCCAAACGAGAATTAAGATTGAGTCAAGCATACGTTCAGGCCGAGACCGGACGCGGCTCCGCCGCGCGGCGCGAGCCCAGCGCTGCTTTAACGAAATTATTCCCAAGCTCCCACATCGGGCCAGGGAACTTGCGGCATTCGGTAAGAACGTCGTCGAGAGCATTCACGAAAATGTCGACTTCCTTTTCGCCGATGATGAGCGGCGGCAGAATTTTCATCACGTCCATCGCGTGACCTGCTACCTGGGTGAGAATGCGGTGTTTGCTCAGCATCTGTGTCACAACCATTTGAGCAAAGAGCACCTTGTCGATCTTGTGCAGAAGTTTCCAGGCCATCTTCAACTTGAACTCGCTCGGCTCGTGAAACTCGATGCCGATCATCAAGCCCTTCCCGCGAACTTCTTTGATGAACGAATGCTTGGCGCGCAGCGCATCAATTTTTTCCATCAACAGGGCGCCCATCTTCGCCGAGTTCTCGATTAAGTTTTCGTTGTCGATCACTTCAAGCGCCGCGAGTCCGCAGGCCATCGCGAGGTTATTCCGGCCGAAAGTCGTCGAATGCACAACGCAACGGTCCATGCGGCTGAATGTTTTCTGATAGATGTCGCGCCGTGTCACGATTGCGCCGCATGGCACATAACCGCCGCTCAAAGTTTTTGCGAGCGTGATGATGTCAGGTTCCAAATTCCAATGCTGGAATCCAAACATCTTTCCCGTGCGGCCAAGCCCAGTCTGCACTTCGTCGGAAATCAAGAGCGTTCCGTATTTGCGGCAAAGCTCCTGCGCGCGAATAAAGAAATCGGTCTTCGGAGTTTGACAGCCTTTTCCCTGAACGGTTTCAATCACGAAAGCCGCTACGTCGCGTGAACGCAGTTCGCGATCAAGCGCCTCGAGGTCATCAAGCGTTACACGAGCATCAAAACCTTCCATCAAGGGGCCAAACCCGGCGGTGAAACTTTCGCAACCCATCAATGACAACGCGCCGAGACTAAGGCCGTGAAATGCGCTCGCAAGCGACACCGCCCGTTTCCTGCCAGTCGCGGCGCGAGCAAATTTTAGCGCGCCTTCCATCGCTTCAGTCCCAGAATTGCAGAAGAAGATGGCGTTCAGATGAGGCGGTGTGCGTTTTGTAATTGCTTCGGCTAACAATCCACTCAAAAGCGAGCAATCCATCTGCACCATGTTTGGAAGGTCCAGATCGAGCACGTCGCAGATCGCTTGTTTCACCAGCGGATGATTCCGCCCGATGTTGAAAACACTGTAGCCGCTCAAAAAATCGAGATATGGCTGGTTATCCATATCGTACAGGTATGCGCCCTCCGCTCGCGCGTAGACCTTGTCGAACCCGATCACTCGCTGGGCAGCCACCAGCGTCGGATTCACGTGCCGCTCGTGCAGTTGGTAGTTTTCACCCAATCGCGCGGCGATAATTTCTTTTAGATCAAAAGACATTGGGCAACGTTCTCCGATGTCTTTAGGGAACGCAACTGCTACGGCTTCCAATTCTGATACGCTTGGTGGGCACCCATCTCCAGATTGGTCTTTCCTGGTGAATATCGTTCCAATTGCGTGGCGAGCCATTGGAACCATTCAAAATGCTTCTGTGATCCGCTGCGGTGACGTTCTTCTTCGACATAGGGCTGCGCTTTACGCCAAGCCAGCCGAGCAGTGCCACCCAGCAAATCTCCAACTACGTGCAAAGGAACAATCCGCGCATACACAGAATAGCCAAGGCCTTCGAGAATGCAGCCCACCGCCTGCACTGCGGCGAACACACGGGCGTCTCCTTCGATCTCCGACGCTGTCGACCCGTCGGGAATGGTCTGCACGACGATCATCGACTTCATCCATTCTGGAGTGAGAATCGCTTGAACGGCTGCAAAGGCTGCGCGCTCCGCTCGTTCATGACGCGCGCGACGCGCTTCCAGCAAGCCGAATGCGACAGCAGTCAAAACAGCTAATGCCGTAGCCACATTTGCCAAAGTCGAAAGGTCCATCAGCAAATGTATCACACTCTCTGACAGCAGAATGGTGTCGGAATCTGCTGGCGATAATCACGGTCGGCGTCTGACACAGACGCCCTACAATGGACAGCAAAAAAGCTGCAGGACCACAAACGATCCTGCAGCTTTAAATTTGCGAACTGATTTCCGTTAATCCTCGACAATCACACGCTCAACGGTACGACTATCTACCGGGCCCGTATAGTAAACACGCACTTTTTGACCAGCTCGCAGCGGAGCTGTCACCACGTTGCCGGCACCGTCAACAACTCGTGCAGCTGTGCCAAGAGCAAAACTGACAGGTCCCTCATCACTCTTAACCACAACAGTCTTGCCAGGCTCGTAAGTAGTCACCGTGCCGGCGGTGTAAGTTGTGGAAGTAGTCGTCTCTGTCGTCGTTGCTGGTTTTGTCGATGTAGTAGTTTCCTCGGACGTCGTCGTTGCTGGTTTTGTTGATGTAGTAGTTTCCTCGCTCGTCGTCATGCTGGTTTGCGCAAAAGCTAATGGTGTTAACAGCGCGCAGACCAAACCAATAATTGCTTTCTTCACTCTGATCCCTCCTCTTTATGGTTAATTTTACCCACAAGTTCGTGACTCACGGGTTGAACGGACGCTCCCTGTCCGTCCTCTGCTTTGACTGGCTTCCCTACAGCGGTATTCGAATTATTTGCTGTTTGCGCGATTGAGCGAACCTCGCGAATCATTAACGTAAGCCGTCAATGAGCCGCAAAACGCCGCCTGCGAATCCAGTCGTTACACCAGACCTCGTCAAGCAGCACGGTCTCACTCCAGAAGAGTTCGAGCGGATCGAAAAAATTCTCGGTCGCGAGCCGAATTTCACCGAGCTCGGAATTTTCTCGGTCATGTGGAGCGAGCACTGCTCGTATAAAAATTCCAGGAAAGAGCTGAAAAAATTTCCCACCATCGGCCCAAATATTTTGGTCAAAGCCGGCGAAGAAAATGCCGGGGTTGTCGATATTGGCGACGGCTGGGCAGTCGCGTTCAAAATGGAGAGCCACAATCATCCTAGCGCCATCGAGCCGTTCCAAGGCGCAGCGACCGGCGTGGGAGGTATCATCCGCGACATTTTTACCATGGGCGCGCGCCCGGAGTTTTGCCTGAACTCACTGCGCTTCGGGCCAATCATCGCGAATCGCAAATCTCAAATTTCAAATTTGAAATTAGCCGCCAACAGGCGGCTCTTCACTGGCGTCGTAAGCGGTATCGCACATTACGGAAACTGTGTCGGCATTCCGACTATCGGCGGCGAGATTTATTTTGACGAAAGCTTCGAGGGCAATCCTCTGGTGAATGTTTTTTGTCTCGGTGTGTTGCGCCACGAACAACTCGCGCGCGGCACGGCAGAAGGCGCTGGAAATCCTGTTTTTTACGTCGGCGCCGAAACGGGCCGTGACGGTCTCGCGGGCGCAGCTTTTGCATCACGTGAGTTGACCGAACAATCGCGCGAAGATCGTCCCGCCGTGCAGGTAGGCGATCCGTTCAAGGAAAAGTTGTTGCTGGAAGCCTGCCTCGAACTGCTCGCTCGCGGCGCTGTTGCTGGAATTCAAGACATGGGAGCGGCGGGCCTGACGTGCTCCACCTGCGAAACCGCCAGCCGGGCCGGCAGCGGCATCGAGATCGATCTGGCCAAAGTGCCCAAGCGCGAGCCAGGCATGACCCCATACGAGATCCTGCTGAGCGAATCACAAGAGCGAATGCTCATCATTGCGCGTCACGGAAAAGAAGACGTTGTGCGTGAAGTATTCGAGAAATGGGACGTGGCGTGTGCAGAAATTGGTCGCGTCACCAGCGACGGCATGATGCGCGTCCGAAATAACGGCGACATTGCTGCGGAGATTCCGGCGAAAGCGCTCGCCGACGAAGCGCCACTGTACTCGCGTGAAGTAAAACCCGCATCCTCTGTAGCGGCGGTCTACGACCGCCGAATCGAGAATCTCCCTGACATTGATACACATGAAGCGCTGCGCCAACTGCTCAGTAACCCCACGATCGCGTCCAAGAATTGGGTTTACCGGCAATACGATCACACCGTTCGCACCGGCACGATCGTGAAACCGGGTTCTGACGCTGCAGTTTTCTTCGTTCGCTACGCCAACAAAATTTTGGCGGCGACCACGGATTGCAATTCGATGTATTGCGCGCTCGACCCGCGCGAGGGCGGGAAGATCGCCGTCGCCGAAGCCGCGCGAAACCTTACCTGTTCGGGCGCAAATCCATTGGCTGTTACGGATTGCCTGAATTTCGGCAATCCTTACAAGCCGGAAAACTTCTGGCAACTGCGTGAAGCAGTTGAAGGAATAGCAGAAGCATGCCGCGCATTTGGGACGCCTGTCACCGGCGGAAATGTCTCGTTGTACAATGAAAGCCCCGCCGGGGTGGTCGATCCGACGCCAACGATCGCCATGGTGGGATTGATTGATGACGAAAAGCACGTCACCACGCAATGGTTCAAAGACGAAGGCGACGTGATCATTCTCATCGGCGCTACTCTAGCCGGGGGCGGTGACCCCGGCGGGAAAAAGCCTGGCCACTCCACAGAAGCGGAGGTCACCGCTCCCGGCTACAACCTCGGTGGATCACAATACTTGAAAGTCTGTTACGGATTGAAAATCGGGCCACCGCCGTATGTCGATCTCGCGCATGAAATCAAAGTTCAAAATGTCGTTCGCGATCTGATCCGGCTAGGACTCGTAAAAAGCGCGCACGATTGTTCCGAAGGCGGGCTTGCTGTCGCACTAGCAGAAAGTTGTTTCAACCCTGAAAAACTTTTTGGAGCGGAGATCGACTGTAGCCACCGTCCTCTGGGCGGTCGGGAACAGACGTCGCGCAGCGACGTGGCTACAATTCTGTTTAACGAATTACAGTCTCGGATTGTGATTTCGGGCGTGCCTGAAAATCTCGACACCATACTATCGGTGTTACGCGAGGGTGACGTTCTCTTTCAGCCGCTCGGAAAAGTCTGCGACTACGAATTACGCATTCAGGTGAACAACGAAAAGTTCGCATGGTCAATCGCCAATCTTTATGACGATTGGTGGAATTCGATCCGTCGCCTGGTCGAAAGCGACGCATCGGCCGAACGAATCCCAAGTTTGTAAATGGAGCACGATCGGAATGTTCTTTTCCAGGGAGCGATCCCGAAAAATTACGATCGCTATCTCGGTCCGGTCATGTTCGAGCCGTGGGCCGAAGATTTGGTGTTGCGCCTGGCGGGCACGAAATACCAACGCATTCTTGAAATTGCCTGTGGCACGGGAATTGTGAGCCGTCGATTGCGCGACGCATTGCCCGCGACGACCGAAATCATTGCGACTGATTTGCACCCGGACATGTTCGAATTCGCGAAGCGAAAATTTAGAAAGGATGAAAACATTACCTGGCAACAGGCCGATGCGTCCGCTCTTCCGTTTCCTGATTGTTCGTTCGACGCCGCCGTTTGCCAGTTCGGCGTGATGTTCGTCCCGGACAAGGCCGCTGCCATGCGCGAGTCTTATCGCGTCCTTCGCGGTGGCGGCGTCTTTCTGTTCAACGTCTGGGATTCCTTTGAGGCGAATCCGTTTGCTCAAACTGCGCACGCAACCATCTCTTCGTTCTTCGATCATGACCCGCCTGGCTTTTACCAGATTCCGTTTGGTTTTCATGATTCGACCGTGATCCGAGGAATGCTCCAGGACGCTGGCTTCGATAAGATTGAATCGTTCTCAGAAATGAAGCCTTGCCGGAGCGACTCAGCCCGGGGATTCGCCACCGGGTTGGTGCGCGGCAATCCGGTCGCCGCCGAAGCAACAGAGCGCGGCGTCGATCCTGAGGATTTGATTGAAGCGGTGGCGAAACAAATTGCGACGGCTTTCGGCTCCGCTCCGGTTGAAAGCACAATGCGGGTAATCGTGTGGCAGGCGACGAAGTTTTAATCCCGATTGAATGTGAAACAATTTGGTGGATCATTTAGTGTGATCTCCCCGTTGGGCAAAATTGATCCGGAATACGCATCCGACTCTGCCGTACTGCCGCAGCACGAGTGCGGGCTTTTCGGCATGTTCGGCCATCCGAACGCGGCGGTACTGACGTATTACGGTCTGTTTGCGTTGCAACATCGCGGACAGGAGAGCGCCGGGATCGTCACGAGCAACGGGCCGGGCACAAACTTCTTGATGCATAAGGATATGGGGCTCGTTTCACAGGTGTTCGGCCAGGAAGAACTGGCGAAACTGAAGGGAACACGGGCAATCGGGCACACGCGCTATTCGACCACGGGCACCAGCACGATCAAGAACGCGCAACCCTTTGTGGTCGACTGTGTGCGCGGTCAGATGGCGATTGCGCACAACGGCAATTTGATTAATGCCGATGTTCTGCGCGACGAACTCGAACGCAGGGGCTCAATTTTTCAAACCACCGCGGATAGCGAAATTATTTTGCATTTGCTCGCGCAGCCGTCGGACAATGGCGGAAATGTGCTGGCAGCGTTGCGCCGGATCCAAGGCGCGTTCTCGCTGATTATCATGAGCGAGCGGGAACTGATCGCGGTGCGCGATCCCTTTGGCTGGCGCCCGCTCGCGCTCGGCAAGCTCGACGGTGCCTACGTGCTTGCGTCTGAAACGTGCGCTTTTGATCTGATCCATGCCGAGTTCATTCGCGAAATTGAACCAGGCGAAGTGCTGATCATCAATGAAAACGGATTGCGCTCGGAACGGCCATTCCCAGATGAGAAGCCCGCATTTTGCATGTTCGAATACGTCTATTTCTCGCGACCGGACAGCATGATCGAAGGGATGAATGTCGGAAAGGTACGCATGGAGATGGGACGTGAACTCGCGCGCAAGTTCCCCGTCGAAGCCGACATCGTCGTGCCGGTGCCTGACTCGGGAAATTATGCCGCTCTCGGTTTCGCTCAGGAACTAAATATTCCTTACGCTCACGCTTTCGTCCGCAACCACTACATCGGGCGCACATTTTTGCAGCCGAGTCAGTTGATCCGCGACTTCGACGTGCGAGTGAAACTAAATCTGATTAAGGAAATGGTTGCAGGAAAACGCGTCGTGGTTGTGGACGACTCGATCGTGCGCGGCACCACTGCGCGCGCGCGTGTGGTGAACCTGCGCGAGGCCGGAGCCAGAGAAGTGCACATGCGCGTGAGCTGTCCGCCACATCGGTTTGCCTGCCATTATGGGATCGATTTTCCAGACCCTGAAAAGTTGATCGCCAATCAGATGTCGATGGAAGACATCTGCAAATATCTTGGCGTCGACAGCCTCGGTTACCTCGATGTGGAAGGAATGGTCCGAGCTACTGGCAAGCCATTGAACAGCTTTTGCCTGGCTTGTTTTAACGGTGATTATCCCCTGCCCGTCGATCCTGCATTGGACAAGTTCATCATGGAACGACGCGAGCAACGTGCCAAAGCACTAGCCGATCAGGAAAGGCACCCGACGTTGTTCGCCGATCTGAAATAAAATCGGCATCCACAGATTACGCAGATTGACACAGATTTTTTCTGCAAACTAATCTGCGGAATCTGTGAAATCTGTGGATAACAAAAAGAAGGCATACGCGCGCGCTGGAGTCGATGTCGATCTGGCAAACAAGCTGAAGGGCAGCATCGGCGCGTTCGCTAGGCAAACGCATGGGCCGCAGGTGCTCGGGAAAATTGGCGGATTCGGCGGATTATTTCGCGCAAGCTTTCCCGGGACGCGCGAGCCGATTCTGGTCGCGAGCGTCGATGGCGTCGGCACAAAATTGAAGATCGCCTTTGCAATGGACAAGCACGACACCGTCGGCGCCGATCTGGTAAATCACTGCGTCGACGACATCGCAGTCTTGGGCGCGCGTCCGCTTTTCTTCCTCGATTACATCGGCTGCGAGAAACTCGAGCCGCGCGTATTTCAGCAATTACTTCGCGGCCTTTCCCGCGCCTGTCGCGCCGCGGGCTGCGCACTTCTGGGAGGCGAAACTGCGCAGATGCCCGGGATTTATCGCAAGGGTGAATACGATCTCGCAGGCTGCATCGTCGGTGTGGTCGAACGCGCGAAGATCATCGACGGCCGGAACATTAAGGAGAGCGACGTCGTTCTCGGTCTGACTTCAAATGGTCTGCACACCAATGGCTACTCGCTGGCACGAAAAATTTTGTTCGAGAAAATGCGGCTCAAACCGAGTTCGCGTCTACCCGGGTTGACAATCACGGTCGGCGAAGAATTGCTGCGGGTGCACAAAAACTATCAGCCGCTCCTGGCAAAAGTTCCCGTTGGCGTAATCAAAGGGCTCGCTCATATCACCGGTGGTGGTCTCGTCGACAATCTGCCTCGAATCTTACCCTCGAATTGTAATGCGGTAATTGAAACGAAAAGCTGGCGTGTCCCGGGCATCTTCCAAATCCTGCAGAAAAACGGAAAGGTAGATCCTCAGGAGATGTATCAAGTGTTCAATATGGGCATTGGAATGGTGGTGATTGTCCCTGAGGGACATGCACAGAGTGCAATGTCAATTTTAGGAGCGAAGCGAATTGGTCGCATCGAGCGCGGCGCAGGGAAAGTACGTTTGATTTTGTGATAGCTGTAGCCGCGGTCACTGACCGCGTATGCCGGAGTCAACGACTCCGGCTACAGTTCGCCGCATCATCCGGGCAGATTCGGCGCTGCGGGATCAGTCACATTGATCGTGGGCTCCGGCTCGGCAACCGCCACTGGTTTTGCAATTTTCTGTTTGCGGGCCATCCGCTGCAGACCCGCGCGAAGCGCAGCTGCATCGACCAGTTCAGCCACTCGTGATTTCAACGCACGCGCTCGCGTCCATAGGAAGACCAGAAACAGTAAATACGCGCCGATGGACCAAAGCTCTAAAAATAACTGTGGTCGTCACCAAGCGGTTGCGCAGCCGGACGCGGGTCAGGCATTTTCCGCCGCCGTGGTATTCCGTGACAGTTTGAAGCGCTATGCTCCACCAGAGATTTCCGTAGATTTGTATGTCCCATTCGTTCCACCCGCTGTCGGTTGAATAGCGCCAGCCTTCTTCGTCGAGCAGCTGAAAGATTGCCCCTAGCAAATAGTGGCGGTCCCTGCCCTGCTCGCTCCAAAAAAGCCGGCGACTCAGGCTGCCTGCGAAGCGGCCACGTTCCGGCAAATGCTCGTGCCGGCGAATCACGTTGGCCGGTGTGCGTTTGAATCGTAGCCAGGTAAAATAACGAGAGAATCCCCGGACAAGCGGTTGGGCAAACGCCAGCAGCATCACGAGCAGCCGGGCGCGCACCGTGTCGAATTTAGGCTCAATGGAAGCGCGCACCATATAGGAGACCGCCACGCACAGAGTACCGCCCAGCATCAGGTAGGGAACAATCCGCAGAGCAGGCAGAAAAATTCCCAAACCAAAAAGGAAAATGGTCAGCGCAAACCATTCGATACTGCTCAGGTATGCGGCTATGTCGGATTGCGGTGTGGGATAAATCGACTGGAAAAATCCTTCGCCAAAAATCCCATGATAAATCACCTGTCGATTAACAAACCAACTAAAGCGCGGCGTTCCATAGATTTGGCCGCGCCACTTGGCAGTGCCAGTCGGGCCAAAAAAAATCAAATGTTTAAAGCGGAGCAGTGACTCTGCTTCGCCATAGCCATCCTGTTGTTTCAAGAAAGCGCGAAGAGTAAAGCGTCGATAATGCCAAACGATTGCAGCAGGACTGAAAGCAATTACCCAGCCGGCCTGCTGAATGCGCCAGCAAAAATCGACATCGTCCCCGGCCTTGTGGTATTCAGGGTCAAAGCCACCCATGGTTTCGAACGCCCACCGATAGAACGCCATGTTACAACCGGGTATGTGCTCGGCAATTGTATCGGTAAGTAGAACATGGCTGGGGCCGCCCGGTGCTGCTGCAACACACGCTTGAACCCAATTTTGTGCCGGTGGTGTAATGTTCGGTCCACCGACTCCGGCATAATCGCCGCTTACAAGCGTGCTGATGAGGTAATAAAGCCAATCTACATCCGCCATGCAGTCAGAATCTGTGTAGGCAAGCACTTCGCCTTTGGCAGCCGCCGCCCCGGTGTTGCGGGCATGACTTAATCCGTGATTGCTCTGATGAATGTAGCGGACCTCTGGGAACTGCGCCGCAATGTTCGCTGTGTCATCCGTCGAGCCGTCGTCGACCAGAATAACTTCGTACGCTGGATAGTTCAGTTTTCGTAACGAATTCAGGCAGGCAGCAAGAGTGGGGCCTCCGTTGTACGAACAGACAATTATCGAGACGAAAGGCGATTGCGGAAGCGGCTGATGAGGCGCGATGGAATTGCTTTTTCCCAGTTTTTCTTCAAGCCGGTAAAACGTCTTCTTCGGTTCGCGCTGGCGCGTGACGATTCCGAATGCCCAATCAGTAATTTCCTCGCCGCCGGTAAACCATTCGTCGGTCCAGGTAAAAAGAATCGTTCCAGCAAGACCGCATTTTACCACGCTATCGATATGCCAGGAGAGCATGTCAGCCTGCTCATCCTGCGAATGTCGGATCGTGTCCATGCCGAATTCGCCAAGGATGAGCGGACGCTCGCCTGTAAGATTTTGCAGCCGCAACAAATACCGCTCGAACTCGTCCTGGTTGTGGAGGTAAACATTGAAACAGCAAAAATCGCTATTCTGCGGCAGTAGATATTCGGTAGGCGGATAGGTGGCGTAGGAAAAGAGGGCGTCAGGATCAATCGAGCGTCCAATCCGGATTAATTCCTCCACAAATTCAATTACACGACGCGCGCCGAGCCAGCGGGCCATAGTGCTGGAAATTTCGTTGCCCACCAAATAGGCAAATAACGCCGGATGCCCAGCGTTCGCTCTCACGGCAGCACGAACAGCTTCGACAATTTGTTTGCGTGTTGATCTTTCACGCAGGAACTCGATGTGTTTTTCCCACGGAAGCGTCACCAGCACGCGCATGCCGGCAGCAGCACAATGATCAAGAAACCAGCGTGGCGGCGCGTGATAAATTCGCACCAAGTTCAGACCTGCCTGCCGCATGAGCGCGAGATCGATGTCGACTTGCTCAGGCCGCCCAAGATAATTTCCGTCGGTGTCCGGCTTGAAGGGACCGTAAGTGACGCCTTTGACGAAGAACTTTTTGTCGCCCTCGAAAAAGAATTTCGCGGCAGGGCGAATTCGTGAGTTTGCCATCCTTGTCATGTCGAGAGCAGCCGAGACATCTCTCACTCCAGTGCTTTGTTGCCTTGGAATCAAGAGCTTCCTCCCAGCCTTCGCATAAAGCTACAGACGGGCAAGCGACTTTGCTCGGAATGACAACGAAACAAAGGAAAACGGCCCTCTCAGATTTGGCCGCTGGCATATTCTGTAGGGGAAGCTGACAGCTTCCCCTACAAGCTACCCAGTGCTTCGCGAATTACCGCGCCTGTGCGCTCAATGTCTTCCGGCGTATGTGCGGTGGAAATGAATCCTGTCTCAAACTGCGATGGCGCGAAATAGATACCGCGTCTCAAACAAGCGTGAAAGAAGCTTGCGAACATTTTAAGATCGCTTCGCTGCGCGCCGGTAAGATCGACAATCGGCCCAGAAGCAAAGAACAAGCAAAACATCGATCCTAGCCGATGAAACGTGATGTCGATCTTTGCATGTCCGCCACGGGTCGAATTCGCTGCGGCGAGCTTGATTGCGTCGTGCGCGAGGTGTTCGAATTGCGCGCCGGATTCTTCCAGCAATTTCCAGCCGTTAATCCTCTCGAGCTCACGTAGCTGCGCCAGACCGGCGCTTAGCGCGAGCGGATTTCCGGATAATGTCCCAGCCTGGTATACTGGGCCATCTGGCGAAAGCTGGTCCATGATTTCGGCGCGTCCGCCAAACGCGCCGACTGGTAAACCGCCGCCAATTATTTTTCCCAGCGCAGTCAGATCAGGTTTGATTCCGTAAATTTCCTGTGCGCCCCCACGCGCCACGCGGAAACCGGTGATTACTTCGTCGAAGATCAGGAGCGCATCATGCCTTGTGCATTCTTCGCGCAAAATTGATAGAAAATTTTCCTGCGGAAAATAAAGACCCGCGTTCGCTGGAATCGGCTCGAGAATTACGGCTGCGATTTGATTTTTGTTTTCACGGAAGGCTTTCCTTACCAAGTCTGTACTATTGAATGGCAGCGAAATCGTGAGCTCGGCAAATGCCTGTGGAACGCCCTCACTGCTCGGTTGACCATGTGTCAGCGCACCACTGCCAGCTTTGACCAGTAATGCATCTGCGTGTCCGTGGTAACAGCCGTCGAACTTAATGATCTTATCCCGTCCCGTGAACGCGCGTGCGAGGCGAATGCATGACATGGTCGCTTCCGTGCCGCTGTTCACCATCCGCACTTTCTCGATCGATGGCATCCAGTCACAGATCGACTCTGCAATTTCTACCTCGAGCGGATTTGGAATTCCAAAGCTCAGGCCACGCGTGGCAGCCTCGCGCACCGCCTTGACAACCACTTTCGGTGCATGACCGAGAATAGCGGGTCCCCAGCTGCCGACGTAATCGATGTATTCGCTCCCATCGACGTCCCAAATCCTCGACCCTTCGCCGCGATCAACGAAAAACGGGTCGCGGTCTACATTGCGAAATGCGCGGACTGGTGAATTGACCCCGCCAGGAATCCGTTGTCGGGCGCGAGCAAACAATTCGGAAGAACGCGAGCTCATTTTGTAGAGGTGCTTCCTATCTATCTACGGTCAGCGCTTGATACAAGCGCCGCTACAACGATATTGTCCGCTCTCGCACATCGGCGGGGTAGCCAAGTGGTAAGGTCGCGGTCTGCAAAACCGCTATTCGCGGGTTCGATTCCCGCCCCCGCCTGTTTATGGACAAAAAGGCGATGAGCCGCTCGAACAGATCCCCTGGTCAGAGAGAAATCGTAATCTTCTGCATCGTAAGACCGACGATTAAGCAAATAAGTCAACTACCGAAAAGTCCATAGCGATGCAGGGTGGGGAATACCGGGTCCTAAAGCAAAGGCCTGGAACAGAGGTGAGAGAACTCCTGTCACGCAGGCGAGCGCCTGCGCGTCGCGGCTGATACGCGCCTTATCTCGGCGCGGTAGCAGACGCTTGTTTCGCAGAATGTTGGACTGAACCGTTTCCTTTTACGATCGCTTCAGTGCCAAACGGCGGTCCGGCTTTCGCCGGAAAGAGCGGTCGTAACACCGCGAACGCGTGCGAAGCAAACGCAATGCAAACAACCATGGCTACTGCTGCTGCACATCTCATGGTGGCCCCTCTTATCAGAATCCGACAGCATGACAAGTAAAATTTCTACCTATGCGGCAATCAGGGACAAGCCTAGGTAATTCGTTTCGAAAAGAATCTTCTTTCTAACCATTTAATCTGGCGAAGCGAGATTCCAGTTTGCGATTCCGGGTTTCCGGATATTTTTCCACGCCGATGCCACAGTTTGCTTATCGTGCCCGTAATCCGCAGGGCGGCCTGGTTGAAGGTGTGCTCGATTGTGCAGATCGAGCTGTTGCGATCCGTCAAATTGAATTGCAACAATGCATTCCGGTCCGCATCGAATTAGTGGGCGCGGAGGTGAAGACGAAAGCTGCAGAGGCCGCAGTACCCGCCTCTCCCACCCAGAACCTGAAAATCCCGCACAGCCAGTTGCTCATTTTTACCGAGCAACTCGCCCATTTGCTGCAAGCGGGGATGACGCTCGATGAAGCGTTGTCGATCTTGGAAAAACGTTTGAAGCAGCCGCGCGTTCAGCAAATGACGCATTCGTTGCATCAGGCCCTTGTCGACGGGCGCAGTTTTTCGCAGGCACTGAGTGAGATGCCACGAATTTTCGCTCCGCTATATGTAAATCTGGTGGCAGCGGGCGAGGCCAGCGGCGCGCTCCCGCAAATTCTGCTGCGACTGGTGAAGCATTTGATGCAGGCAAAAGAACTGCGAGATCGAGTGCAACAGGCTTTGATTTATCCAGCCTTTCTCGCGCTGGCCGGAGCTGTCCTGGTCACGATCTTTATCACGTTCATGGTGCCGCAGTTGACTGGGTTCATGGCGCAAACTGGCGGCGCGATGCCGTTGCCGACACGGATTCTGCTGCACATTCATCACGCGATCACAGGCTACTGGTGGGTCGGCGTGGTCGCAGGGATCTGCGGAGTCATCGGTTTTCGCGCTCTCGTGCGGAGCGAGGAAGGGCGCACCGGCTGGGACCGGTTCCGGCTGCTCATCCCTGGCTACGGACGAGTCATTCGCCACCGTTATTACGCACAGTTCTCGCGGACACTGGGAACCTTGATGGAAAATGGAGTTCCGCTGCTTCGCGCGCTTGATCTGGTAACTGAAATTGCCGGAAACCGCTTTCTCGAACGTAAGCTTGTCGATGTGCGCAAGGCAGTGATCGATGGCGCGACGCTCTCCGCTGCTTTGCAAGAACAGAAAATGTTTCCGGATTTGTTTACCGACATGATGGCGGTGGGAGAACAAACGGGACATTTCGCCGAGACCATGCAAGCAATCGCCGACGTTTATGAGCGCGAGCTTGACCGGAGCGTTGGCGTAATCTCCCAACTGATTCCGCCGATCATCATTGTGATAATCGCTGCTCTGGTTGGCCTTGTCGTTTTCAGTATTCTATCGGCTGTGTTTGAAATGACACACAGTTTGCAATTCCGACCGCATTGAAAACTGAGCTTGCAAACCGGGTTGCGTGGGAATAATCTCGCCAGCCCAAATGCTATTTCGCGCTGTTTTTGCGATCTTCTTCGCTGCGGTTTGCCGCGTATGCGCGCAGGAAGCTTTGAGCGATGCCCTGCCCTCTCCAGCCGAATTCATCGCGCAGCCTTTTCCAGAAAGCGCGTGGCTTGATCTCCGCCAAAACGCGCCTCGAAATTCAAAACCTCAAAACGCGCCGGCATGGGTCGAAGCGCTCACTCTTTTACCGGGCGAGGCGACGGAAGGCGGTGGCAACTCGAAGAGCATCTTTCGGATTCGCGTTGCGCAGCCAGGGCCCGATTACCAGGTTCTGTTTTTCCGTTTGTTCTTCGACGATAAACCAAATCAGCAGCCGGAATTGATCGCATGGGATGAATCTGGCACACACATTTTGCGCTCGGGCACTCTCGGGGTGGGAATGAATCTGCCAAGTTCAGATTCTGTCCTCATTCCGATGGCCGGCGCGTCCGCGATCGATATCGAAGTGCCCGGCGATGGAAAAACAATCCGGGCAGCCTACCTCGACTGGATGACCACCAGTCAGGTGGTGCATCCAGTGAATGCGGAACATCGCGATGTAATCCCCGAGCCATTCTCATTGATGCCGAGTCTGCAATCGCCTCCCGAGGACGTTGAAAACTTTGGTACTGTCACCGCAACTCTCTCCGCCGATCCAATCCGGATTGATGGACAAAGTCAGCAAAGCGCCGCATTTCAATTTCCAATTGAAGCGCAACCGCTAACGGCGCTGCTCACTTTCGAAGTCGCCAATCCCAGCATTGACGCTCCGCCGGAAATTTATGTTAACGGCCAGGACATCGGCGCGGCTTCCATGATGCTGCCGGATCTGGCTGACCCAGGTTACCGCGGCGAAGTGGAAGCGCTTACGAAAGAAATGCATTTCCATTACACGGGGTGGCTGCGGGGGCAGAAAATCGTGCCGGCCACAATATTTAAAGTCGGGTCGAATGATCTGGTTATCGTCACTGGAGTTGGCAGCGGATCCTCCGCTATCCGCGCGACGCAGATTCAATTAAAGTATATTTGGGACAAGTCGGATTATCTTCTGCGCGCCAGCCACTAGCATTTCTCGAAGAGCTGGGTAGTGTAATCGCGCACTGGACGGAGGGTCGTCTATTTACTTGAGATGAGAGCGAAAAGAAAACAGCAGGGATTCACGCTACTGGAGATCATGCTCGTGGTGAGTATCATCGTGATCATATTGGGAGTAGCGATTTCAAAACTCGGCAATACAACTGCCATCGCCAAAACCATGCGCGTTCAAGCCGATCTTCAGGCGATTAAGACACAGCTTCAACTGTACGAAAGCATGAACGGCTTTTATCCGTCAACGGAACAGGGTCTGCAGGCGCTGGTAACCCAACCATCGAACGACCCGCATCCGACACGCTGGTATCAGTTATTCAGAGAATTGCCGAAAGACCCCTGGGGCAGCGACTATATCTATCGTAATCCGGGTCAGAAAAACTCAGGCGGCTACGACTTATATTCGGCAGGGCCGGACCGGCAAGCGGACACGGGAGACGACGACTGGGGTGGCGGTTAGCCGCAGCAATGCGGCAGGGTGTTGAGCCTACTGCTTCGTGGGCTGCGTCACTTTCGTTCCCCCTCTTGGGCTGCGCTGAATCAAACCACGCGAATGGGGCCGAGCTGCGTCTTGAGGAATCAACTGTTGTAGTTCCGGCGGCAACCCAGCAGGGATTTTCGAGGCTGGATTAGGGAAACCGGCGGGGTTAGGAGCCGGGAGCTGAGGCGTGGGCGGCATCAACCCCCTGGCAGCAAGGCTTGGATTCGCCCCGGGCTGCGACAAGAGGGCCTGATTAAACGCTATGGTCGCAAAATTTCCGTCTTTGCTGATTGTCACCTTAGTCGCACCCACTTTGTCCGACCATTCGATATTGGCAATGCTATAGCCGTCCACCGGCTCTCTGGTTGTAAGATATTTCTTGAAATTATGGTCGGAAGTGGACGCGAGCGTCACCATGTCGCCATCAGGCGAATGCGCGGCGTTGGCGATATAAAGGTCCTTTGCGAAATCAGGAGTCGCCGCAGGCGCCGCGACGGCCGTGGCGAGTGCAAATGGCGACTGGTCCACCATCTTTGAGTACCGATCGAAATTGAACTGTGGCGGCAAAACTTCCTCCGCATCACACTGGATCACCCCGAGAAGTGCCAGGATCAACGTTAGCGTAAGGGAATATTTCATTATTTTAATTGCTTATTACTACTTACTTCGCTGCGCCGGCGCAAACCACCGGGCAATCTTAAATTTGCCACGCATCATTGTAGGATCACTGCCATCAATGACAAGATTAACATTTTCGAACACGACGAAAGCGTCCGGTCGCTGGACGTCAAAAAGGAAATGCACCAACGGCGGCCAGGGACTTTTGGTTTCGATGGAAGCGAAAATGGTCTGATGATACGGGGTAGTCTCTCCGGTCCCAATTGCCGGATTCTCGATGAGGATGTTGTATTTGTTCGCCACCTCCCTCAGTTGATCAAGCAGAGCAGAGGCTTCCGCCGGATTGTTGAGGACAGGTTGATGCTTCCGTACCCATTCCTCGCGTTTGGTCCAGAGATCCCGTTCTTTGATGTAAAGAGCCTGCTCGGCTAGCTTGGCTCGATGTGCCACCACTTCCTTGTGCGCACCGCCGACTGCGCCCAAGATCCGACTCAAAATCCAAACATTGAGCAGCACGAAGATTGTTCCGGCAACTATCCACGAGAGCATACGCTCCCGTGGATTCATTCGGTTGTACCACGCCGGCATCATTTCGCTCTTCCCTCCAATCGAAACTGCGCATGGTTATTGGGCAAAATGCGAGGCGCAGCCATATCAAACTGAAACGCTCGCAAGTCTGGATTCTTCTTTACCTTCTCAATGAACTGGTAAGCAAGAGCGGCGGTGTTCGCTTCGCCATCGACGGAAATCTGCCGCGCCGACTGATTATACGCTGTGATTCGCACGTCAGCAGATGGCAGGCTTTCAAAAACATGCAGCAGGATTTCAACCGGATAATAGTGAGTATCAATCGCCGGGGCGAGCGCCTTCCACTTTGCTTCTGTCGCACGGACGAACTCCGTCCCGGGTGCATCGTGCGCTATGCGCCGCTCAAGCCGTGCTATCTGAAAACGCAACAGGCCGAGATACGCGAGCAAAAGTAAGAGCAGGCCGCCATATGCGCCACCTATCCAAAGCAGTCGTTGTCGCCATTCTGATTGCCTCTCCAGTTGCAAACGGCGCCGGCGCCAGCTTTCTGGTAGAAGATTCAGTTTGACCGGCGCCGGTGGCAGCTCGATGCCCACTATTTCGGTCGGCGTAGACAAAATTTCCTGTACCGTGTCGCGCATTTCATAACAGGTCTCGTCCAACAACACGCTTGTAGAAGAAGCATCAATGCCTTGTAACTCGGCACTCAATCGCAGCTGCGGCAATTCAACTTGAAGCTGGTCGCCAATGCCGCCTTCAAACACACGCGCAAGACTTAACTTGCCGTTCTCTGTCACCGCATAAACGAGCGTCTCACCTTCTGGATAGATCAGAACAGCACTGCCATTGGGAGCATGGGTGCTCGCGCGCTGCGCTGCATACACAGTAATTTGCCGCGGAATATAACCGCGCTCCAATAGCGGCGAAGCCATCTCGGCAAGTTGTTCGTTTCTGATTGCGACAGCTGAAACCACACTCTCGCTTTCGTCTTGCCCGATCAGCTCAAAATCAGTTGTTACTTCATCCGCCGCGAACGGCAGTAACTTCTCGATCTGGATCCGAAGCATTTCCGGAAATTCCGCAGGATCGATGCTCGGCAGACGAAATCGCTGGGCGAGCACAGCTGAAACGGGCAGACCAAGGACAAAATCATCGGTCACACCGAGTAGCGGCACCGCTTCCTCCAACGTCTGCAGCTTGCGTACATTCCACGAGCCGTTTTGCTCAGCCGAGCGAAGAAAATTCCAGCCGTGCCCGGTTGGGATTATGAAAATCGATGGAGTCCTGGGCTCGATATCAAAGCTCCTTCCAGCTGAATACTTGAGGGCGGCCAGCCGCGATTGAGGCTCCCAGCCCAGCTGCTGCACCAAGTGGTGCCGTCGGCTTGAACACTATCATCTCCACAGAGCGCGTTACGTCACCTGATTTTCCTATACTCACGATGCGCGCGACCGGGCCTTTATACTGAACCAATTGTCGAATCTGCGGATATTGCCGTGAATTCAAACCTAACGCGTCTAGGACCTCATTCGGCACTTGATTCGGACCGGTTGCAGTGAACTGGAAATCATCCGCTGTTCCATCGATTCCGTCGGGCCCCTGCCTTAACTGAAGAAAACGATCAACCGAATCTTCTCCCATGCCTGGCAAGGCGCGCAACACGTCACGCGATGCCCATGCAAGGTCAATGGTGCCACAGTTGCCTACGACGGTGAAATCCTTGTCCCAACCGGGCTTGGAAGTAAATTCGCCCCACCCAAAGATCTTCTTGAGGTCATCGACAGAAGTCAACGGTGCGTGGGACGGATGATAATCGTCAGTTTCCGGCGGCGCGTTCAAGTGATGGAGTCCTTTGTTTGGCGATACCCAATCGAGCAACGCATCCATCATGAGGTCGAGATCGTTTAGTTCAATGCCTTTGATCGAGAGATATTGGCGCAGAATTGCCAGCTTCGTCGGGTCCTCTCCCAGCGTGAGGAAATTCACATTTAGACGGCCACATTCACCAGTCATCTGGACATCGAACCTTTGTCCTCCAGCAAATTTCATATGTAAGTTCTCAGAGTCGGGTTTGATTGTCGGGTTCAGTGCAATGTCCGCACCTGAAGAGGCCATCGCTTCGGCTTCCACAACACGGTTTGCGTTGCTCGAAGACGTTAGGCGCGAATTAATATTCAGCGCCCAGGCGATCACCATCGCGCTGAGCAAAAACAACGCCCAAAGCGCTAGAAGCAGCGCAGCGCCCTGATCTGGCTTCGACGTTGCAGAACCTCTCTTCATCACTTCATCAATAGGGTGTTCGTCTCAGTGGAATAATTGTTTCCCATGGCACGGCTGAATCAGTACGTCCCACGCTAATTTTGACAAGCGACGGTAACTGGCCTCCTGGCCATCGAGGCAACCAGTCGTTCGCCCTCGGATCGAAATAGCTGATTTGCAGGCTATTCACATTCTTAATTAATGGCACCCAAGTGTCGCGTGCCTCTCCTCTCTCGGAATCCTTTTGTCCTTTTCGCAAAAAACCAAGATCCAGCCGGCTGCCTTTTTCGTTCTCCGGCTGCAATCGCAGCACAACTGTAAATTCGCCCGGCGCATAGCGTGTAAGCAGTCCCAGTCCAGCTCTGGAACTCCACCGGATCTCATCGCGTTCGCGATCGCTCATCTTAAATGCTTCGCCAAGCATCTTCGGATTCATAGGACTAAGGCTTTGCCATTCCGCCGTAAGCAGATCATGCAATCCGGCGTATTGCGCATCTGCGGCCGCTGTATTCGATGAGAGATACAGAGCAATCATATTCGATTGCACAAAGCGAAAGATCGCCAGCGACATCATTCCGAGGATTGCCACCGCCAGCATGATCTCGAGCAGTGTGAAGCCAATGGAATTTCGAATATTCAGTCTGCTTTTATCCGGAGCGATAAACATAAAACTGAAGCTGCTTCGACTGCGGGATGCCGCCGTGCTGCCAGTGGGCTGTCAACGTCACAAGATTGATCCCAGTCAGGAGCGTGTTACCCGCTTCGGTCAAATTGGCGGGACCACTTTTCTGTATCAATCTTATCACGCCATAATTGCTAGTGATCTTAAATTCCTTTTGAGCGTCAGGCACAATCGATGCAGCCTGAATTTCCGCCATGCATTTCGGATCTTGTTTGCGTCACCTTGCTGCATAATCTGTAACCTCCGCCTGCGCTGTCAGTGGCGAGTAATTCGCCTTCCAGACACCAGCCGGGCCTTTGAATTGGACGGTTGCCGGTTCACAATTTCCTGATGGCCAGAAGATCCACTCTGCCGGATACTTTCCCGCCAACGCTGCCGGTAATGAGAGTCTCAGCAATGTTCCCTTGTTGAGACGCAACACCGCCGTCGGTTTGTCTTCCTCATCCTTTGCGAAAACTTCGGGACGCAGCAGGACACTGTTTTTACCCCAAGTGATCAGGTAAGACCGACGTTCAATCACGCTTCGCTCGTGCGCCTGACGCACGAGATTATTGAACCCATCCAGGGACTGCTTCAGTCGATTGCTTGCGACGACGCCGGTCAAGCTCGGTACTGCCAGCATCAGCAGTAGCATCAATATGAAAATGGACAGGGCAATCTCGATTAAAGTAAACGCCCGAAAACGTTGCACCGCGGAAAGTTACTCGATTGACGCAAAATCACAACCACCTGCTCCCGTGCCGAGATTCGATTATGCCTCGGGCGCGCGGGCGTGCACCGCGGTAAAGGCAATGGTTTGAGTCCACCAATTCGAGTCTGCACAATAACTAAGGAATGTATCCACCAGTGCATCATTGAGTTTACTGGAACTTAATAGATCATCGCGAAGTTCAGTAATCGTTTGCGTCCAGTAATTAGCCCATTGTGAAGCGCCATTGTAGACGGCCGTTTCGGCACTCCCGCTGATTTGGTGCAAACCCAGCGCTGCCAGTCGGGGCGCCAGACTGCGCCCGATGTAGTAATCGATGCCGCGTTCCCGCGACCACGCAAGCCACGCCTTCCAAAATGCTCGTACCTCCGGCGGCTCGGCGACGCTGACAGGAAGAAAATCGGGCTCAATGAGTAGAAGCGCGCCACCGGGTCGAACGCTTGCAGCCAAGTTCTTGATTGCCGCTTCCGCTTTCGCAACATGATGAAGCACAGCGCGCGCGGTTACCAGATCGAAGCTGCCGGGCTCCACCGGACCGGCGACGATATCGCCCTGACGCAATTCAAGATTCGGCGCATGCGCTTCGACTAGCGACAGATCAAGATCAAACGCCACTGCCTTACCGCCGGGACTCACGCGTTTCGCGAGCCATGCAGAAATCGATCCGTTGCCACATCCAACTTCGAGCGTCCGCGCACCGGGCCTTACAACACCAAGCGCCTCGATCAGCCGACGATGCATCGGATCGAGCAATTCTGACATCAACGCCAAACGTCTCCCCTCGCCTTTTAGATGATGAGCCAAAACATATTTCGACATTTCCATACGATCCTAAGTAAACGACCATGGTACCAACAAGTGTTCGCTCCCTAAAATAACGAATCGGCATTCGCTCGTGCCAGCAAACCGCCGCTAAAAAAAAGCAATCAATCGGCAGCAGTCGCCTTGTCCTGTGATAAAGTCTGAGCGCAAAATGAAGCCTGCTCTGCGCATCGGCGTTATCATAGCGGCGCTCTTTGTGGTCGCGATGCTTGTTTGGCAGGGAGCCACCGCACACGGCGCGCCTGATCCGATACGCCCCAATACGAGCCCGACGGTCGCGTTTCTGGACATCGGCGTTCTCGTTTTTCGCGAGGGATTGGAATGCATTCTGGTGCTGGCCGCAATAACAGTAAGTATGACCGGTGCTAAACGCGCCCATCGCAAACCAATCGCGTTCGGCGCTGCTCTGGCTTTTGTCGCCACCTTGATCACGTGGCTCATCGCAGTGCATATCGTCGGCTCGCTCAGTGACAATATGTCGGCACTCGATTTGCAAGCAGCCACCGGTCTGCTGGCAGTCATTGTATTGCTGGTGATCATGAATTGGTTCTTTCACAAGATCTATTGGGGCGGATGGATTCGCGCGCATAATCGCCGGCGCAAGGCGCTACTCGAAAGTGCGCGCAGTGCCGATATCTCGCAGTCGCGTCTGTGGTGGGGATTGATCCTGCTCGGATTTACTTCGTTGTATCGCGAAGGATTCGAAGTCGTGCTTTTTTTACAGAGCTATCATCTGAGGCGGGGAGGCGGGGTGGTGCTGAAAGGTGCGCTGCTCGGACTGATCCTGACAGCAATGGTGGCCGTGCTGACTTTCGTTCTTCAGCAGCGCCTGCCGTACCGCAAGATGTTAATCACTACCGGCATTCTTCTCGGTGTGGTGTTGCTGGTCATGGTAGGCGAGCAAGCGCAGGAAATGCAGCTGGCGCATTGGATTTCTACTACTCCAATCGATTCGCTGAAAAATTACATGCCACCCTGGCTGGGCCTTTGGTTTGCGGTGTTTCCAACAGTTGAAACGCTCGTTGCACAACTCATTGCAGCACTTTTGGTCATTGGCTCGTATTACGCCGCACGGCATTTCAGCGGCGGCTCAGCCAGCGGCGCCACGCCTGAAGCCCACGCTCCGGAGATGGCTGCGGTTAAGGTCTAAGAAGTGGTTTCGGCCCGGCCCACAATCAGGAGCTATCGGTGTGTCGAAATTTTTCGCGTCGGATGTCGCGTGCGGCAACGCAGACAATTTCTGACGATTGTCGCGGTTAGCGCAATTCTAGTTGAACCAAATCTCAAGCTTTTCACCTTAGGCGGATGATTACGCCGAGTTGCCGTTGTCTGAACCTTCTTCGAATCATTTTTATTGTTGCTGTACTTGTCTTCCCAGCCTCTCTTCAATGTTCTTCCTCCCCCACTCCAACGCCGCCCGGAGCGATCGACGAAAAGCTGTTTAATGGAATGCGTTGGAGACAGATTGGTCCGTTTCGCGGTGGCCGCGCGCTCGCAATCGAAGGTGTAGCCGGCGAGCCGGACACGTATTATTTCGGGGCCGTCGCCGGTGGAGTCTGGAAGACGACGGATGGCGGCGGAAACTGGACTCCGCTTTTTGACAAACAACCGATTTCCTCAATTGGCGCGATCGCAGTCGCGTCATCCGATCATAATGTGATTTACGCCGGCACGGGCGAAGCGGCAATCCGCGGTAATACCACGTATGGCGCAGGAGTCTTTAAATCCATCGATGGTGGCAAAACGTGGGAAAACGTCGGCTTGAAAGATACTCGGCAGATCGGTGCACTGATTATCGACCCACGAAATGAGAACGTGGCTCTCGTGGCTGCGTTAGGTCATGCGTTTGGTCCCAATCAGGAGCGTGGAATCTTTCGTACAAGTGATGGGGGGAAGACGTGGACAAAAGTGCTGTCGAAAGATGAAAACACTGGCGGCACCGACGTTGTTTTCGATCCGCATAATCCGAACATCGTTTTCGCATCTCTTTGGCAGACGCGACGACAGCCATGGTTTTTCTCCAGCGGCGGGCCGGGCAGCGGACTTTATCGGTCAGAAGACAACGGCCTTACATGGAAACGTCTGGAGGGCAACGGCCTTCCAAGCGGAATCCTCGGCAGAATCGGCATCGCCGTTTCCGGAGCGGATTCAAATCGGGTTTATGCAATCATCGAGGCGAAGGACGGCGGTCTCTTCCGCTCGGATGACGCCGGCCAGCACTGGACTCGCGTGAATGACGATGGTCGATTTCGTCAGCGCGCCTGGTATTTCAGCAAAGTTTACGCTGATCCAAAATCCGCGGACACAGTTTACGTGTTAAACACGGGCCTCTTTAAATCGGTCGACGGTGGGAAGACATTCAATCTCATGGCCGCGCGGCACGGAGATCATCACGGATTATGGATTGATCCAACGAACCCAAACCGAATCGCCAATGTGAGCGATGGCGGTGCAAGCATTTCGACCGACGGTGGCAAGAATTGGACCACTCAAAACAACCAGCCGACTGCGCAGTTTTACCACGTTGCCGTGGACAATGCGTTTCCCTACCACATTTATGGCGCGCAACAGGACAACTCGAATGTCTGCATCGCCAGCCGCACCGACTGGGGCGCCGTTGGCCGGCAGGACTGGTTCGAAGCCGGCGGAGGTGAATGTGGCTTCGTTATGCCTGACCCGCGCGATTGGCACATCATTTATTCAAACAATGAAGGCTTCATCAACCGCTACGACAAAAATAAGGAGGAAGTGCAAGACGTCAGTCCAATGCCGCTCGATAACTCGGGTCATGGCGCCGCCAATCTCATCCATCGTTTTCAATGGGTCTCGCCACTCATGCTTTCGCCGCATAACCCCGATGTGCTCTACACCGCAGCGGAATGCGTTTTTAAATCGAGCGATCACGGCCAAAGCTGGATCCAGATCAGCGGCGACCTAACACGCAACGACAAATCCAAACAACAGCCAAGCGGTGGTCCGCTGACAAATGACATCACGTCAGTCGAATACTACGACACCGTGTTTGCATTGGCCGAGTCACCGGTAAACAAAGGGACGCTGTGGGCAGGTACTGACGACGGGCTGGTCCACGTCACGACTGACGATGGACAGCATTGGTCGAAGGTCACGCCGAAGATGCCGGAGTGGAGCACTGTCAGCATTATCGACCCTTCACCGCATGACGGAAATGCCGCTTGCGTTGCAGTGGATCGGCATAAGCTCGACGACTTCAAACCGTACATTTTCAAAACAACAGACCTCGGAAAAAACTGGACGGAAATCACGACTGGAATTCCCGATGGCGCGTACGTCCATGCCGTGCGCGAAGATCCGAAGCGCAAAGGTCTGCTCTACGCGGGAACTGAGCTCGGAGTTTTCGTGTCGTTTGATGACGGTGGGCATTGGCAGGCTTTGCGAATGAATCTGCCCGTGACACCAATCCACGATCTTGTGGTGAAAGATGACGATCTGGTCGTAGCGACGCATGGGCGCTCGTTCTGGGTGCTGGACGATTTAACTCCACTTCGCCAGGTGAACGCTCAATCAGGCGCGGCGGATGCCATTCTCTATCAACCGCAGACCGCGTTGCGTCTGCATTACCCGGAGGAATTCGACAAACGACTACCAGTAGGTGATAACCCGCCGCCCGGAGCAATCATCGACTATTATCTTAAGACCGCGCCGAAAGAGGAAGTCTCACTCGACATCCTCGACTCTTCGGGAAAACTCCTCCGCCATCTTTCGAGCAAGGAGAAAAAAGAGAATGAGCAACCGGCGGAGTGGCCTGATCGTGTGGAGCGCGTCAAGACGATCCCAGCCAACGAAGGGATGAACCGGTTCGCATGGGATCTGCGTTACGATGATCCGATTCAAATTCCCGGTGCATTCTATTCAAGTACGGGACCGAAGGGGCCGGTGGCGTTGCCGGGAGATTACCAGGTAAAACTGACCGTTGGCGGGAAATCGCAAACTGCCCCGCTGCATCTGGTCATCGATCCTCGCAACAAAGGCCAGGAAGCGGCTTTGCAAAAACAGTCCACGTTGGCGATGCAGGTAAATGATCGGATTTCGCAATTGCACCAGGCAGTTAATGAGATTCGCGATCTCAGATCGCAAATTCAAAATCTTCACAAACGTTTTAGTGATGATGAGCGGTTGAAACCGGCGCTGGCAGCGGCGGACGATCTCGACCGCAGAATGTCCGAAGTCGAACAGAAACTGATTCAGGTAAATATGAAAGGCTCGGAAGCGAACCTCGCTTTCCCGAACATGTTAAACGAGCGATTCGACACATTTAGCCACATTGTCGAGTCTGGCGATACTGAGCCAACCAAACCGCAATCCGACGTGTTCCAGATGTTGAGCACCCAACTCGACGAGCAGCTACAAAAATGGGCGCAGATCAAACACGAAGATGTAGCGAAGGTGACCGAACTGGTTAGGCAGGCGAACTTGCCGGCATTGATCATCACGGAGCCGAAGAAAAGCTAATCGTAACTGGAGGGTGAACTCCCACAACCGCAACAGTCCCAGAGTTCCCCATCCCTTTGCACAATGACGAAGATCGATAGCGCCGTCATCCTCGCCGCTGGTCGCGGTACACGCATGCGCGAACTCACGGCCGAGCTTCCCAAGCCGATGATTGAGGTGCGCGGAAAGCCGGTGTTACAGCACATCGTCGAGGGTTTGCGCGACGCAGGCGTTCGGGAGGTGCTTCTTGTGGTCGGATATCGCGCTGATGCGGTGCGTGATTTTTTTACCAATGGTCGGCGCTACAAAGTGAGCATTCAGTATACGATGCAGACAGTTCAGGATGGGACTGGCCGCGTTCTCGACCTTGCTCGCGATTTCGCCGCTGATCGTCCGTTCATTTTGGCCTACGGCGACATTTTAGTTGATCCGGCGAACTACAAACGCGTGGTCAATCTTCCGGACGACGTTGAAGCGCTATTGACCGTTACGCGCGGCGAAGACGTATCCAAAGGCGGCGCTGTTTTTCTAAATGACCAGATGGAGCTTCTCGATCTTCGCGAGAAATCAAAGCCTACTGAAGCGGAAAGGTGGAGCGGGCTCTCCGAGCACGCTGTTCCTTTTTATAACGCCGGGCTTTACGCGTTTCGGCTAAGCATTTTCGATTTCACCGCAAGATTGAAACCGTCCCCACGCGGCGAATACGAACTGACCGATGCCATTCGCGACCTCGCTCAGTCCGGTAAAAAAGTGAAAGCGCTCGAGCTCACCGGCGAATGGGCAGATGTTCGCGACCCCGAAATTCTCGCGAAGCTAAACCAAAACCGACTGTAGAGGCAGCCGTGCTTGTCACGCCGAAGCCCGGCGAAGGTGGATCGGCTGCTTCTAAAGAGAACGCAGGCGGCACGCCACTACAGCTACGTAGTTCCCATCAGCTACTGGTAAATTGTTTCCGGCTCAGGTTCGGAAAGGAGTTGTTGAAAAGTAGGATCGTTGCGAATTGGATCCCAGACGGGGTCGATCTTTAGACGCGCAACAGAAACGTATTCTCCGGCGGGGATTGTCAGCAGCTGCCGAAGTATTTTCACCGCCTCCTCGGGCTGGCCAGTGTGCGCTTCGATTTGGGCTAATCCGGTAAGAAAATACCCGCCAACAAGCGCATCTTTTTCTATTGGCAGCGCCTCTGTTGCTTTTCGCGCAATGCGAAGCGCATCGTCGTTACGCCCCAGACAAACGTAGATCCAGGCTAACTCGGTTAACGAGGTGTGGTCTTGCGGCGCCCGTTCGGCTAGCTGAGCTTCTAGTATAACGCGTGCTTGCTCGGCCTCCGATTTTGCTGCCCCTTTCTGGCCCGCAATTACTTGAATCCCAACTCGCGCCTTTAGCTTGTTCAAACGTTCTTCGGCTGTGTTGGTCGGCATGACGTCCCACGCTTTGAGAGCATCAGCGAAACGTCTATCCAGCACATCGAGATATACGGTCTCGCGAATCATCTGAGAAATCACGAGACCATACGGACTGACCTGCCCTTTACCTTCCGGTATTCCCTCCCAGGCCCGTCTGGCGCGCGGAATATCGCCGGTGCTGTTGATGTACGTTTGGGCGAGGTGGAAGCCGGCATTTATGTTATGCGGATCGAGAGCTAAAGCCCGAGTAAGCGCACGTTCAGCCTCACTCCAACGGCGAAGCGAAAGATACGTATCGCCAATGTCGGTGGAACTCAAGGACTCACGCGGATTGAGTTCCAACGCGCGCTCGGATTCAGCAAGCGATCGTCGCCATTCACCGCGGCGGCGGTAAATCGCAGCTCGGAACGTCCGACTATCCGAGTTACTCGGCTGGAGTTCAATGGCCCGATCGAGTGCGCTCAGGGCGGAATCATAGTTGTGATGGCCCCAGTAATGAAATATACCCAGCGCCAGATGCGCCTCTGGCAAGTCCGGAGCAATCGCCAGTGCGCGTTCGATGTGAGACTTTAGCTCCTCCAATTGTGCCGAAGTCAGGCGATTGATAAACCAATGCCGATTTAAACGGCTGTAAGCGAGCCGCGCATAGGCAAGCGCGAAACTCGGATCCCGCGCCAGCGCTTGCAGATAGAAAGTTTCGGCGCGATCAAATAATTCCCGGTTTTCTGCACTCTCAGCTTGGCGTTCCTGGTATTCGCCCTTCAGAAACAGATCATACGCTTCGGGGTCACGCGTAGGCGTTGCGGCGAGGGCAATCGATTGGCGCGGAGAAAGCTTCGCCTGGAGCTGGCTGGCAATTGCTTTGGCAATTTCACTCTGGATTGCAAAGACGTCGCCTATTGGTCGATCGTAACTGTTAACCCACAAATGATTATCTGTTCTTGCGTCGATTAACTGCGTGCTAACACGAACGCGATTTGCGGCACGCTGCACACTTCCCTCGACTACGTGCGCAACCCCGAGTTCATCCGCAATCCGACGCAGATTTCGCTTCGCACCGCTCCTGTATTGCATCACCGATGTGCGGCTAATCACTTTGAGATCGGCGATTTTCGCCAGGTTATTCAGAATTTCGTCCTGCACACCGTCAGCGAAAAAAGCGTTCTCGGGATCAGCGCTCAGATTTTCAAACGGCAGCACCGCAACACCGGCCGGCAGCGGCCGGGATAATTCCAACGGGACTGGTTTCTTGGACTCCTCCAAGAGTTTCTCAAAACGCGGATCGCCGCGCAGCGGGTCCCAGGACGGATCCAAAAGCAATTTGCCATAGCAGACCCAACTGGGAATTCGTAGAAGTTCTTCCAGTTGTTTAAGCGCCAGATCTTTTTCGCCTACCCACGCATAGATGGTAGCCACACTTGTTAGCAGTTCTGCACCCCCCATCGCATCTTTTGTAACGGGTAAGAGTTCCGCAGCACGACGACCCTCACGCAATGCATCTTCCTTGCGACCAAGCGCCGCGTCGATCATCCCCAGGGTGCAGAGAGCCTGAGCGTAATCAGGCTGCTCGCGCACAACCTTCTCCATCTCAAGGCGTGCCGCAGTAAATGCCTTTTCAGCTGCGGTCGAATCACCTCGAGCCCGCGCTGCCATGCCTTCGTCAAAGGAGCGAGGCATTTCCCTTCCTTCTGGGGGCAACGAAGCTAACGCACTGGTCATCTCTGCGGCGTCGCGCCGGCAAAGAGCGAAATAGAACCATTGGTCAGCAATTCTGTCTATTCATACGTTAGTCCGGCGCCACCAAGTAGGGACAGGTTACGTGGATCGAGCTCTATAGCCCGTTCGAAATTTGTTATGCATTCGTCCCAATGACCCTGTCGGCGCGCGATTGCAGCGATTACTTCGAGAACCTCCGCGTTGTTAGGCAATTCGCGCCGGGCAATGTTGAGTTCAGTGAGGGCCGGCTCGTAGTCGTGGTAACACCAGTAGGCTACATAGGCCGCAGCCAGATGCGGTTCACCACGGTGGGGTCCGAGACGGAAAGCCGTGTCGCGGGCTTGCTCCGCGAGCGCTATACGGACGGAACTGTGATCATATCCCAGAAAATAAAGATAAGCATGTGTTCGCGCCAGTTCACAATAGGCAAGTAAGAACGTTGGATCGTTCGCTACCGCCTGATCCAGTAACCGTACTATTTCGTGAATGTCCCTTGGAGGCTGAGTTGTTTGTTGGGCCCATAGCTTCTTGGCGCGCAAGTAACGATCATACGCGATAAGGTTCGTTGTCGGTGGCTGTTCAATCGCGGCTCTCTCCGCCGGCGAGAGCTTTGCCTTAAGCTGGACGGCAATTGCTTTAGCAATCTCACTCTGAATCGCAAAGACGTCACCTAGCGGTCGATCGTAACTGTTGACCCACAAATGCGTATCAGTCTTTGCATCGATTAACTGCGCAGTGACCCGGACGCGATTTGCAGCGCGTTGCACGCTCCCCTCAAGCACGTGAGCAACGCTAAGTTCGTTTGCAATCTGGCGCACGTTTCGTTTGGCGCCGCTCTTGTATTGCATCACTGAGGTGCGGCTGATCACTTTCAAGTCGGCTATCTTGGCCAAATCATTCAGGATTTCGTCCTGCACGCCATCAGCGAAAAATGCGTTCTCACGATCGGCGCTGAGATTTTCGAAGGGCAGAACCGCGATGCTCTTGTAAGGAATCGCTGCAACATCTGTTGGCAGCAGGCGCGGTAATCCTTTGTCCCAAAGTATTACAGCCGTCGCCGCTGCGAGGGCGATCAAAGATGCCAGCAGCACCGTCGAGGTTGGATTCCGTCGCACCCATTTTCGTCCGTGAGTAAAAACTCCACTGCGTCGTGCCCGAATTGGCTCGTGCCGCAGCCAATGTTCAAGATCCTCAGCCAGCGCACCGGCGGATTGATAGCGCGCCTTAGGATCACTCTCCAGACAGCGACCAACGATTGTCTCCAGATCGCGGTCGAGCGACGGTGCAAGTGAGCGCAAACGTGGCGCCGGAGTCGCGGCAGCCTGATGAATAACGTGAAGAACATTCGAACCCACGAATGGCGGCCGGCCAGTGAGGAGGTAAAACCCAATCGCGCCCAAACTGTAAACGTCAGCCGCGCACGTAAGCTTATCAGCCGGGCATTCAGTCTGTTCGGGTGCGATGTAGCCCGGTGTTCCAAGTGTCTCCAGCGTTCTCGTTAGGTCGCTAGTTTGATCAAGCCATTTTGCGAGGCCAAAGTCGCTCACCATCGGCTCGCCGCTTTCATCAAGGAGGATGTTACCCGGTTGAAGGTCGCGATGGAGAATGCCTTTGCCATGGGCATAGTCGATAGCGCGTGCAACCTTTGCCATCAGCTGCACACATCCGCGAGGGTTCTTGCGAAGTGTCGGCGCAGCGGTACGAAGACTCCCGCCCGTCGCGAATTTCATGCTGAAAAACGGCAGGCCCTGCTCACTTTCGCTGACCTCGTGAATCGGAAGAATGTTTGGATGATCGAGGCTGGCGACTGCTTCGGCTTCGCGCCGAAAACGCACCAGTGTGTCGTGTGAATTCACCTCATGCGCAAAGATTCG
>WNGK01000861.1_pt1 | contig 31891 bp, 21 predicted proteins | sample 5400601 | NCBI WGS metagenome assembly WNGK01 (sample SAMN13153376, study PRJNA577476) | soil metagenome | isolation source: 60 cm soil or saprolite under Garry oak tree replicate 1 | place: USA:California | collected 2016-06-15 | reverse complement strand
TCACCTGGTCGATCAACTCGATCTGCCACACCTTCGGCAAGGAGGAGTTCGAGGTCAGGGACAAGTCAAGGAACGTCTCCTGGCTGGCGATCCTGTCCTTCGGCGAGTCCTGGCACAACCTGCACCATGCCGATCCGACCTGCGCCAGGCACGGCGTGCTCAAGGGCCAGATCGACATCGCGGCCCGCGGCATCTGGCTGGCCGAGAAGCTCGGCTGGGCATACGACGTCCGCTGGCCAGATGAGCAGCGGCTGTCCGCCAAGCAGACCGGCAGCGCCCGCAAGCTCGGCTCGATGACCACCGGCCGGGCGGCCAGGGTGACTGACTCGATTGGCTGAGTTACCGGCTGATCGCCATGATGGAGTAGTGACAAGCCAGCCCGCTGGACCTAACCGGAAGAGAATGACCGGCAAGGAACGCAGACAGCAGCTGCTAGACATCGGCCGCAGGCTATTCGCCGAGCGCGGCCTGGACGGCACCTCCATTGAGGAGATCGCCGCACAGGCAGGGGTGTCCAAGCCCGTGGTGTACGAGCATTTCGGCGGGAAGGAAGGGCTGTATGCCGTCGTCGTGGACCGGGAGGTCGACCGCTTCCTGACCATGGCGACCAGGCTCCTTGAGGGCGAGGACACCAGGGAGAAGTTCGAGGCCGCCGCGGTCGCGCTGCTCAGGTACATCGAGGAGAACACGGACGGTTTCCGGATCCTGGTGCGCGATTCTCCGCCCGGCTCAGGCTCTGGCACCTTCGCCAGCCTGATCAGCGACATCGCCAGCCAGGTTGAGTACATTCTCGCCGACGTGTTCAAGGCCAGGGGCTACGACCCCAAGCACGCTCCGATGTATGCCCAGATGCTGGTCGGCATGGTGGCCTTCACCGGCCAGTGGTGGCTGGACGCGCGCAAGCCCAGGCTGGAGGAGGTCGCCGCCCACCTGGTCAACATGGCCTGGAACGGGCTGTCCCAGCTCGACCCGAAGCCCCGGATCTCCGCCGAGGCCACCAGGAAGTTCAAGAACAAGGAACGGTAACCCGGCCTGCGCCCCGGCGGCCAGCAGCTCCAACCAGCCTGCCAGCACGGCCAGTTGCTCGGGCACCCATTGCAGTGCGGCATTGGAGATAATGACGTCGACCGGGCGCTGTGGCTGCCACTCCCGATCCCACATTCCGTACCCCGTACTCACTGCCGCCGAGGTATCCGTTACCGGTGTACTAGAGTGAATTCTTGATGTCAAGAGTTATGCTTCGGGCCATGACCGAGCAGCGCGACGGCGTGGCCGGCCCGCCACCGCAGGACCTCAGCTCACCGCACGACGGCCCGCGACCGGACGACGGCCAGCCGCTGCACGACGAGGTGGACGACCTGGTGGCCAGCTGGCGGACCGAGCGGCCCGACCTTGACATTGAGCCGCTGCAGGTGCTGAGCCGGGTATCGCGGCTGGCCAGGCACCTCGACCGGGCGCGCAGGGCAGCCTTCGCCGCGAACCAGCTGGAGACCTGGGGGTTCGACGTTCTGTCCGCGCTGCGCCGGCGGGGCCCGCCGTACCAGCTGAGCCCTGGCGCGCTGCTCAGGGCCACCCTGGTCACGTCGGGCACGATGACTAACAGGATCGACCGGCTGGCCGACGCCGCGCTGGTCCGCCGGCACCCTGACCCGCACGACAAGCGGGGCGTGCTTGTCACGCTGACCCCGCGCGGCCAGGCGGTGGCCGACGCCGCGCTCGCCGACCTGCTGCGGCGCGAGCGGAAGCTGCTCACCGGGCTGACCGCCGCGCAGCGGCGCCAGCTTGCCGCGCTGCTACGGGTACTGCTCGCTCCGTTCGACGCCGACCAGGCCACGGCCACGGCCCCCGATCACAGCCCAGCACCCGATCACAGCCCAGCACCCGATCACAGCCCAGCACCCGGTCACGGCCCAGCACCCGGTCACGGCCCAGCACCCGGTCACGGCCCAGCACCCGATGGCAGCTGATCGGCCGCGGATGACAGGAAGCGACCCGGATGACAGGGACCCGGGCAGGTAAGCGGGCGCGCGGCACCATCGTCGTCCTGATCATCGCCGCCCTCGCGGCCACTGCCGCGACGGTGGCCGCCACGGCAGCAGCTCCCGCTGGCACTGCCAGCCAGCATCGCCCCAGCCCGGGCCCGTGATCGGCTACTACCTGGCTCTGGGCGACTCGCTGTCGCGGGGGTTCAGCGGGACCGGGCCGGCGCCAGCCTCCCGACCAGCCAGGGCTACCCCGATCAGCTGTATTCGCGGAGCTGGCGTGCCTGCAGGTACTCACGGGGCGGTTGAGGCGCGTGCTGGGCGCAATCCAGCCGTTGGCCTCCGGGGGAACGCCCGGCGACCCCGGCCCGGTCAGCCGGCCAGTTCCTCGGCCAGCTCGAGCCAGCGTTCTTCGAGGCCGGCCTTCTCCGCCTGGACGGCGCGTAGCTGCGCGCCGAGATCGATCAGCGCGGCGTAGTCGCTGGCACTGGCCGCCAGCGCGGCGGTCAGTTCCGCCTCCTGCCGGGAAATCGTGCCGAGCTGGCGTTCCAGCCTGCTGAGTTCCTTCTGCCCGGCCCGCTGCCGCGCCGCCGGGGATGGTGCCCGGCCAGGGCTGCCGCGTCCGGCCGGCCTGGCCGCCTGCTCGCGCTCGCGCTCCCGGCGCTCCAGGTACTCCGCGATGCCGCCGCCCAGGAAGGCGAGCTTGCCGCCGATCAGCGCCACGACATGATCGGTGACCCGTTCAAGGAAGTACCGGTCATGGCTGACCACCACGAGCGAGCCAGGCCAGCTGTCCAGCAAGTCCTCCAGCTCAGTCAGCGTCTCGATATCCAGGTCGTTGGTCGGCTCGTCGAACAGCAGCACATTCGGCTCGGCCATCAGCAGCATCAGCAGCTGCAGCCTCCGGAGCTCGCCGCCGGACAGCTCGCCGACCGGCGTCCACTGCTTCTCGCCGCCGAGGCCGAGCCGCTCAAGCAGCTGGCTGGCGGACACCTCGCCCTTGCCGGCCTGCACGCTGTGGCGCACCCGCTCGGCAGCCTCGATGACCCGCAGCGCCGGATCGATATCGGCCGCCTCCTGGGTCAGGCAGCCGATCTGCACCGACTTGCCGCGCCTGACCCGGCCCTGGACGGTGAGGCCGGCGGCGGCGGGCGGTGCACCGGACTGGCCCGCCGACGGCAGCGCTGCCGGAGACTGCCCGGACGACAGCGTCCCGGCGAGCAGCCGGAGCAGCGTCGTCTTACCGCTCCCGTTGATGCCGACCACGCCTACCCGGTCGCCGGGTCCGACCTGCCAGCTAACGTGATCGAGCAGCGCCCGGCGCCCGGCCATGACGGTGACGTCGGTGACGTCAAGCACGGTCTTGCCGAGCCGGCCGGCGGCCAGCCTGGTCAGCTCCACCTTGTCGCGCGGCGACGGCTCGCCATCGATCAGCGCGGCGGCCGCCTCGACCCGGAACTTCGGCTTGCTGGTCCGGGCCGGCGGCCCGCGCCTGAGCCAGGCCAGCTCCTTGCGCAGCAGGCTGCGGCGCCGCCGGTCGGCCGCATCGGCGAGCCTGTCGCGCTCCGCCCTGGCCAGCACGTACGCGGAGTAGCCCCCCTCGTAGGCACTGACCTGCCCGTCCGCGACCTCCCAGGTCCGCGTACAGACCGCGTCGAGGAACCAGCGGTCGTGGGTCACCACGACGAACGCCTGGGCCTGCCCGCGCAGATAGCCGGCCAGCCAGCTGATCGCCTCGATGTCCAGGTGGTTGGTCGGCTCGTCGAGCAGCAGCAGGTCATGCGCTTGGCACAGGACCGCGGCCAGCCCGGCCCTGCGCCGCTCACCGCCAGAAAGCCGCTCGGCCGGTGAGTCCAGGCGGACGCCGCCGAGCAGCGCGTCCTTGACCGCTCGGGTCCGCGGGTCGGCCGCCCAGGCGTGCTCGGGAAGCGTGCCGAACACTATCTGCCCGACCGGCCCGGCAAGCTCCTCGCTCTGCGGCAGGTAGCCGAGCCGCAGGCCGCCAGCGCGGGTGGCCCGGCCGGAATCCAGCTCAGCGGTGCCGGCCAGCGCGGCAAGCAACGTGGTCTTGCCCGCGCCGTTGCGCCCGACGACGCCGATCCTGTCCCCGGCCGATACGCCGAGCGAGACGTCGTCAAGCAGCACCCGGGGGCCGAACGCCTTGGCGGCGCCCTCCAGGTTGACCAGGTTCACGTCTGCTCCGTGCTGGCGACGACGGCCGCGCCAGGCACTGGCCCGTGCACGCTGGCGACGGCACGGCACACGCCAGCGCCAGTCAGCGAGACCGCGAGCTCCCGGGCGTGCCCGGCGTCGGCAGCCAGGAAAGCGCAGGTCGGTCCCGAACCGGAGACCATGGCGCCGACCGCCCCGAACTCGCGCCCTGCGGCCAGCGCGCGGCGGAGCCCGGGACGCAATGACAGCGCGGCGGGCTGCAGGTCGTTGGCGAGCAGCGGGCCGACCGCTGCGGGATCGGCTGACCGGAGTGCGGCCATCAGCTCGGTGCTGAGCCGTGCGGCCGGCGCTTCGCCGATCGCGGCGAGGCCGATGCGGCCGCCCGGGCTGGCCGCGCCGTCTGGGCTGACGGCGCTGCCCGGGCCAGCGACGCCCGCGGCCCGAGCCGCGCGGAGCCTGTCGCAGGCCGCGTATACCTCGGCCGTCGACAGTCCCCCGGTGGCGAAGGCGAGTACCCAGTGGTACGTCCCCGCAGCCAGCGCGGCAGTAAGCTGCTCGCCGCGGCCGAGCCCGACGGCGGTCCCGCCGAGCAGGGCGAACGCGACGTCGCTGCCGACGCCCGCCGCCACCTGGCCAAGTTCCGGCCCGGACAGGCCAGCCTGCCACAGCTCATTGCAGGCGACCAGCGTGGCGGCGGCATCCGCGCTGCCGCCAGCCAGCCCGGCGGCTACCGGGATGCGCTTACGGATCTCGATCGCCACGGCTGGCCTGGCCGCGCGCCGCTGGCCGGCCTGACCGTCGCGGCCAGCGGGCCGGGCGGCCCTGGCGAGCGCCATCGCGGCCTGCACGGCGAGGTTCGCGCGGCCGGCCGGGACGGCAGCCGCGTCCTCCCCGGTGACCCGGACGGTGGTCCGCTCGGCCGGCCGGACCGTCACCTCGTCGAACAGCGAGACGGCATGGAACACCGTCACCAGGTCGTGGTATCCGTCGGCACGAAGCGGCCCGACGGCGAGCTGGAGGTTCACCTTCGCGGGCACCCGGACGGTCACAGGAGTCACGATTAATTGATCGTACGCGGCCAGCACGGTATCCAGCGACCGGCGCTGCGCCGCTGGTCAGCCAGCCTGGCCGCGCATCCCGCCGCGCTGACTCCCGGGCTGGCCGGGCTGGCCGGGCTGGCGGCCAGCCAGCGCGATCCGCGCGAACTCGGCAACCCCGAGCGACTCCCCGCGCAGCGCGGGATCGACCCCGGCCGCCCTGATCACCCGCTCTGCCTCGGCCGCCGAGCCTGCCCAGGACGCCAGCGCGGCGCGGAGCGTCTTGCGCCGCTGCGCGAACGCCGCGTCCACCACGGCGAACACCTCATCGCGAGCCGGACGGTCATCCCGGCGGCCGTCACCGCGCTGCTCGCCGGGCCGGCCCGGGTACCGCCGGAACGCGACAAGACCGGAATCCACTCTTGGCACCGGCCAGAACACGCTCCGGGGCACCGCCCCGGCCCGGCGCACCTCGGCGTACCAGGCGAGCTTGACCGACGGAACGCCGTACGTCCTGCTCCCTGGCGGGGCGCTCATCCGGTCGGCCACCTCCGCCTGGACCATGACCAGGCCGCCGCGCAGCGATGGAACCGTGGCCAGCAGGTGCAGCAGCACCGGGACGGCCGAGTTGTACGGCAGGTTCGCGACCAGGGCGGTGGGCGGGTCACCGGGCAGCTCCCGCACCCGGGCGGCGTCCGCGGTCAGCACGCGAAGCCGGCCGGCCAGCCCAGCAGCGCGCGCGGCGACCGTGCGCGGCAACTCGGCCGCGAGCACCGGATCCAGCTCGACCGCGATAACCTGCCGGGCCACGGCGAGCAGCGGCAGCGTCAGCGAGCCGAATCCCGGGCCGACCTCGAGTACCACGTCGTCCGGCGAAAGCCGGGCCAGCGCGGTGATCCGGCGTACCGTCCCGGCGTCGGTCACGAAGTTCTGGCCGAGCCGTTTGGCTGGCCGGACGCCGAGCCGGCCAGCGATTTCCCTGATGTCGGCCGGCCCGAGCAGGCCTGCACCCGGCACGGCTCAGCCGGCCACGGCTCGGCCCGCCGCGGCTCGGCCCGCCGGGGCTAGCCCCGCTGCGGCTAGCCGCGCAACCATCCGGCCAGCCACGGCTACGCCTGCCATGGCCCGAAGACGCGCTCGCCGGTCGCGGCGATGACCGCGCACAGCTCCGCCACGTCCAGCTGTTTCACCTCGGCGATGCAGCGCACCGTGTACGCGGCCATGGCGGGCGCGTTCGGCTTCCCCCGGTGCGGCACCGGGGTGAGGAATGGCGCGTCGGTCTCGACCAGGATCAGCTCGGCAGGCGCCGCCGCGGCAGCATCCCTGAGCTGCTGCGCGTTGGCGAACGTGACATTCCCGGCGAAGCTCATCACGTAGCCGGCGTCCGCGCACCGCTTCGCCATCGCCTCGTCGCCGGAGAAACAGTGGAACACGACCTGCTCCGGCGCACCGTCGGCCTCAAGCAGCCGCAGCACGTCCTCGTGCGCCGCCCGGTCATGGATCATCAGTGCCTTGCCTGCTGCCTTGGCGATGGCGATATGCGCACGGAACCAGTCCCGCTGCACCGCAGGATCGGCCCAGTCCCGGTAGTAATCGAGCCCGGTCTCGCCGACGGCGCGCACCTGCGGCTGCGCCGCCAGCGAGCCGATCTCGGCAAGCACCGCGCCGGCGCCGCCGGGTTGCGCTGCCGCTTTCGCCGTCTCGTTCGGGTGAATCGCGACCGCCGCATAGACGGGCTCGTGCTCCGCGGCGCAGGCCGCCGCCCACCGCGACGAGGGCAGGTCGCAGCCGACCGTGATCATCCGGCTGAGGCCGGCCGCGAGAGCGTCCGCCACCACCGCCTCGACCGGGCGCTCGATCAGGTCCAGGTGGCAATGACTGTCGAACGCCCCGGCCGGCAGCGCGGGCGGCGTTGCGGAGCCTCCGGCCCGCGGCGCGGTGCTGGCCCGGGAGGACGACCCCCCGGAACCCCCCGCCGCGGTGCTGGCCCGGGAGGACGACCCCCCGGAACCCCCCGCCGCGGTGCTGGCCCGGGAGGACGACCCCCCGGAACCCCCCGCGTCATTCACGCCTGCTCCAGCCTGGCTAGCTCCTCCTCGGCGACCGAAGGGTCGAGCTTGGTGAACAGCGGCTTCGGCGGCGCGAGCGGGGTGCCCGGCCGGATCGGGGCGCGCTCCCACCGGGCAGCGGTCTGGTAGTCACCGGTGATGACGGGATACCGCGGCCCGCCGTCCTCGTCCACCTCCTCGATCCGTGGCATCCCGGACCAGGTCCCGGTGCCGCCGAGCATCTCGTAGACCCGCTGCGACGATTCCGGCAGGAACGGGGTCAGCAGCGTCTTGCCGTCATCAACGAGCTGCAGCGCGACATGGCAGATCGTCCGCATCCGCTCGGGGTCCGACTCACGCAGCTTCCAGGGCGCCTGGTCGGAGAGGTACTTGTTCGCCTCCGCGAGCGTCCGCATGGTCTCCGTGCTGGCCGCCTTGAATCTCGACCGGGAAAGTGACTCGCCAACATTTTTGAACGCAGCCTGCGAGTGCTGGAGTATCGCCTGATCCGCATCGGTCAGCCGGCCGGCCGCAGGGACCGTCCCGATGTTCTTCGCCGCGAACGAGACGCAGCGGTTGACCAGGTTCCCCCAGTTCGCCAGCAGCTCGTCGTTGTTGCGCCGGACGAACTCAGTCCAGGTGAAATCGGTGTCCTGGTTCTCCGGGCCAGCCACGGCAACGTAGTACCTGAGGGCGTCGACGTCGTACCTGGACAGGAAGTCCCGCACATAGATGACGACGGACCTGGAGGAGGAGAATTTCCGCCCCTCCATCGTCAGGTACTCGCTGGACACCACCTCGGTGGGCAGGTTCAGTGCGCCGAGCGTGCCAGGCTTGCCGCCCTTCCTGCCCAGTCCGCTGTAGCCGAGCAGCATGGCCGGCCAGATCTCCGCGTGGAAGACGATGTTGTCCTTGCCCATGAAGTAGTAGGACTCGGCATCCGGCGACTGCCACCAGGCCCGCCAGGCGTCCGGGTCACCGGACCGCCGTGCCCACTCGATTGAGGCCGACAGGTAGCCGATGACCGCGTCGAACCAGACGTAGATCCGCTTGTCGGGGCGGTCCCGCCAGCCGTCCAGCGGGACCGGCACGCCCCAGTCAAGATCCCGGGTGATCGCCCTCGGCTGCAGGTCACCGAGCAGGTTCAGGGAGAACTTCAGCACGTTCGGCCGCCACTGGCCGCTCTTGCTCTGCAGCCAGGTCCCGAGCACGTCGGCGAAAGCGGGCAGGTCGAGGAAGAAGTGCTCGGTCTCTACGAAGACCGGGGTCTCGCCGTTGATCTTCGAGCGCGGGTTGATGAGATCGACCGGGTCGAGCTGGTTGCCGCAGTTGTCGCACTGGTCGCCGCGGGCGCTCCCGTAGCCGCAGATCGGGCAGGTACCCTCGATGTAGCGGTCCGGCAGCGTGCGGCCGGTGGACGGCGAGATCGCGCCCATGGCGTTCCTGGCGAAGATGTAGCCGTTCCGGTACAGCCCGGTGAAGATCTCCTGGGTCACCGCGTAGTGGTTGCGCGTCGTGGTCCTGGTGAACAGGTCGTAGGACATGTCCAGGCCGGCCAGGTCATCGACGATGACGCGGTTGTAGCGGTCGGCGAGCTCCCGCGCCGTCAGTCCCTCGGCGTCGGCCTGTACCTGGATCGGCGTGCCGTGCTCATCGGTGCCGCTGACCATCAGCACCTTGTGGCCGGCCATCCGCTGGTACCTGCTGAACATGTCGCAGGGCAGCCCGAAGCCGGAAACATGCCCGATATGACGGGGGCCGTTGGCGTACGGCCACGCTGGTGCGGCCAGGATGTGGCGAGTCGTCGGCGACATGGCCACCAGCCTAGGGCCACCTGGCCGGGACTTGCCCGCCAGCGCGACACCGGCTGACCTGGCGGCTGGCTAACCCGGCGGGCCACCTCGTCCTAACCCGGGCGGGCCTTCCGGCGGGCCACCTCGTCGTAGAGCTCGCCCCGGTCCAGCCCGCGCTCCCTGGCCACGGCGGTGATCGCGGCGTTCGGCCGCAGGCCGGACCTGACCCGGGCGGCCACCTCGGCCACCGCGCCGGCCGTGGCGGCCTCGACAGCGCCCGCGTCCGCTGGCGTGGCAGTCGCGGCCGGCCGGGCCGGAGCGCCGGCCACCACAACCGTGATCTCGCCGAGCAGGCCCTGGCCGGCCCAGTCGGCCAGGTCGGCCAGGGTGCCCCGGCGGACCTCCTCGTGCGTCTTCGTCAGCTCCCGGCAGACGGCGGCGCGCCGGTCACCGCCGAACGCGGCGGCCAGCCCGGCCAGCGTCTCGCTGACCCGCCGGGCCGTCTCGAAGAAGACCAGCGTCCTGCGCTCGGCGGCAAGCTCGGCGAACCTGCGCTCCCGCTCGCCCGCCTTCCTGGCCGGGAATCCCTCGAAGCAGAACCGGTCGGTGGGCAGCCCGGAGACCGCGAGCGCCGCGGTGACGGCGGACGGCCCAGGCAGCACGCTTACCCGGATGCCCGCGGCGGCAGCCGCCGCGACAAGCCGGTAACCAGGGTCGCTGACGCCGGGCATCCCGGCGTCGGTGACGAGCAGCACGTCGTGGCCGGCCTGCAGGTCGGCCAGCAGCGCGGCGGCCCGCCTTTGCTCCACGTCGCCGAAGTCGTAGTAGGACACGATCCTGGCGGTGAGCTGAGCGCCGAGCGCGGCCGCAAGCCTGCGGACCCGCCTGGTGTCCTCGGCCGCGATTATCCGCGCCGCGCTGAGCGCCGCGCCGAGCCTGGGCGAGGCATCGTCAGCCCGCCCGATGGGGGCGGCTGCGATCAGCAGCATTCCCGTGCCTTCGCCGTGCTCGCTACCGCCCATGCCGCCTTTCCCTCCGCCGCACACGGTAACGCCCGGCCCGCCTACGATGGCATTCGATGAGGGCAGATGAAGCCGTGCCACTGGCGGCCGGGCCGGACGTTCAGGCGTCCGCGCTGGCTAGACGACTGGCCCCGGCCATACCCGGCAGCGCGCTCTGGGGCTGGCTTGGCCCGCTTCTCGTCACGGCTTTCGGCGCGTTCCTGCGCTTCAGCAGGCTCGGCGTCCCGCATGCAATCGTCTTCGACGAGACGTACTACGCCGGCGACGCCTACAGCATCCTCCGGCACGGCGTCGAGATCAACCACGTCAAGAACGCCGACGCGCTGCTCGCTAGCGGCAAGTCCACGCATATTCTCGCCTCCGGCGCCGAGTTCGTGGTGCATCCCCCGTTCGGGAAGGTACTCATCGCCGCAGGCGAGTGGCTGTTCGGCCTGACCCCGTTCGGCTGGCGGTTCTCGGTTGCGGCCCTCGGCTCGCTGGCCATCTTGATGACGGCGCGGATCACGCGCCGGATGACCAGGTCCACGCTGCTCGGCTGCGTGGCCGGGCTGCTGCTCGCGCTGGACGGGCTCGAGTTCGTGATGAGCCGTACCGCCCTGCTCGACATCATCGTGATGTTCTGGGTGCTCGCGGCGTTCGGCTGCCTGGTGATCGACCGCGATCGCTCCCGCGCGCGGATCGCCGCCGCAGCCGCCTCGCGCCTGGCCGACGACGGCGGGCCGCGGCTCGGCATCCGCTGGTGGCGAGGCGCGGCCGGGCTGTGCCTTGGCCTTGCCTGCGCGTCCAAGTGGAACGGGATCTGGTACATCCCGGTGTTCGCCATCCTGACCTTCGCCTGGGACGTGGGCGCCCGCCGGGCGGCCGGCTACCCGCGGCCGTGGCGCGGCGCGCTGCTGCGCGACGCAAGCTGGCTGCCGGTCTCGTTCGGGCTGGTCCCGGCTGCCGCCTACGTCGCTTCCTGGACCGGCTGGATTGCCTCCGGGGCCGGCTACGACAGGAACTGGGCCGCGCAGCACGGTAATCACACGCCGGTGCTGTCCGTGCTCGACTCGCTGTACCAGTACAACAAGGCGATGTGGCATTTCGGCGTCACGCTCACGACGCACCACCCATACCAGTCCTGGCCGTGGACGTGGCTGGTGATGAGCCGGCCGGTCTCGTTTTATTACACCTCGTCGTCAGGCAACTGCGGGGCGAAGAACTGCTCACAGGAAGTGCTCGGGCTCGGCACGCCGGCGATCTGGTGGGCTTCCATGTTCACGCTCGCGGTCTGCCTGGTCTGGTGGCTTGCCCGCCGGGACTGGCGGGCGGGCGCCGTGCTGGCCGGACTGGCTGGCGGCTGGCTGCCCTGGTTCTGGTTCGCCTGGCACGACCACCGCACGATGTTCTACTTCTACTCGGTGGTGTTCGACCCGTTCCTGGTGATCTCGATCACGCTGTGCCTTGGCCTGATGATCGGCTACGCGCGGGCAGGCGCCGCGCGCAGGGCGGCTGGCGCCACTGTCACCGGCGTCTACCTCATCGCGGTGCTTGCGAACTTCTACTACCTGTACCCGGTGCTGGCCGCCAAGATCATCCCGTATTCTTCCTGGCTGTCCCGGATGTGGTATCACGGCTGGATCTGAGCCGTGGCCCGCGCTTGCGGGCCACGGCGAAGCTGCGAAGTCGCAGGCCCGGGAGTCAGGAGCCAGGTCAGGTCCGGCCAAGCCGGGGCCGCGATGGCGCCGAAGATGGCGGGAAACTAGCCTGTTATGGAAAGCGACAGCGTCCCGTAACCGCAATGTTGCGTGCGTCACGTCACCGGACGGCGCTCCGCTACGTCTATAAGGGTGACAGGGTTAACGAGGAGCGGAGCGACGATGAGCCCGAGCGAGCAGGCCCCGGATCAGGATAGCCGTTTCGAGCAGGACGTTGTGCCCTTCCTGGGCCAGCTGTACCCGGCCGCGCTCCGGATGACGAGGAACCCGTCCGATGCGGAGGATCTCGTCCAGGAGACCTCCGCCAAGGCGTATGCGGCGTTCCACCAGTTCATGCCGGGCACCAACCTGCGAGCCTGGCTGCACAGGATCCTGGCGAATACGTTCATCAACAGCTACCGGAAGAAGCGGCGCGAGCCGCTACAGGCGCTCGGCACTGACTTTCATGAGGACTGGCAGGTCGGCTCCGACCCGCTGGCCGCGCCGGCTCGCTCGGCCGAGTCCGAGGCACTCGACCGGCTGGCCGACTCGGAGATCCTGCGCGCCCTGCGTGATCTGCCCGAGGAGTTCAAGGTTGCCGTCTACCTTGCCGACATCGAGGGCTACCCGTACCGGGAGATCGCGGAGATCATGGGGACGCCGATCGGCACCGTGATGTCCCGGCTGCACCGCGGCCGCGGCAAGCTGCGGCAGAAGCTCGCCGCCTACGCCCCGAAGCGCGGGCTTGCCGCCTTGATCTAGCCGGCCCCAGCGGGCCGGTCACCGCGCTTCGTACAGGCTGAGCACCATTGATCGCGCATACCACTGACGGACCAGGTGCATGTCCGCGACCAGGGCCAGTTCTGCCCGCCCGGTCGCCGTCGGCGGCCGGGCAGACCGCTGCCGCCCCCACTGGATCAGCCAGACCCGGCGCACGCCGGCGAACCGGCTGCGCAGCGCCGACGGTTGCACCTGGATACCGACCAGGGTTGCTGACGCGGCCGGGGACTTGGCCAGTGCCAGATCGCGCAGCCGCCTGAACGGAGCTGGGTAGGCGAAGCTCACGACTCGCGTCCTCGCCGGGACATAGCAGACCGCGTCACCAGGACGCGCATTCGCCGCGACGACCGCGGCCGCCGCGCGCAGGTCATCCGGCCGCGCGGCAACCGGCCCGGCCAGGTGCTGCGGGCCGATCAGCAGGACCGCAAGGACCGCCAGGATCACGGCCGCCGGCGCCCAGGCCAGCGCCGGGCGCGAGCCGGCTACCGGGGTCATCGCGGCAAGCCGGGCGAGCCCGGCGAGCCCGGCCGCGCCCAGCAGGGCGAGCGCGGGGATGCAGAGGATGACGTACCGCTCCACATAGGCCGGGTGCACCTGGGATGCCAATATCAGGATGACCGGTGGCAGCACCAGCCACGGCAGCGCGACCACGGCGAGTGCGGGCTGGCCCGGGCGGCAGGAGCGCCAGCCGGCCAGGATGCCGCCAACCGCGATGATGCCCACCAGCGGGATGAGCCGCCCGGAGCCGGCGAAATCCGTCACCATGCGGTTGACCGCATGGATCCCTGGCCTGGTCACCCAGCCGAGCGTGTGGCCCTGCTGGTATCCGAGGTAAATCAGTGGCGAGATTACCACGACGGCAGCCGCTACCGCGACCAGCCATCGAGGCAGCCAGGGCCGCGGCTCTGCGGCGGGCTGGCGGCCCGGGTTGCCGGTCGCCACCGCGGCCGCCGGCGGTCCGGCCCGGCCTGATCCGCTGTCCTGCTGGCCGCCTCGGGCCTGCAGGCGGGCCAGCGCCAGCGTCACGCCGTGCGCGGCTACTAGCAGCAGCGCGAACAGGTTGAACTCCGCGGCCAGCGCGATCGCCGCGCTGTACCCGGCCCACCATCGCCAGCGGCCGTCGGCCGCGGCCCTGATCAGCAGGTAAGTCGCGACGACGGCGAACATGACCACCAGCCCGTACGGCCGCGCGTCCTGTGCGTAATACGTCGTCCTCGGGCTCGCCACGAAGAGCAGGCCGGCCAGCAGCCCGGTAACCGGCGGAGCCGGCCGCGCCGCGGTCCGGGCGAGCCGCCTGCCGAGGGCGGCGGTGAATCCCGCGGCGACGCTCATGGCGAGCAGCGAGGGCAGCCGGACAGCCACCGCGGATGTGCCGAGCAGGACCACGACGACGTGCATGATCAGGTAATAGGGGCCGTGCACCGCATCGGTGTGCCCGAGCAGGGCGACGATCTGCCCGGCCGGGCGGCGCGCGGCGATGATCGTGTAAGCCTCGTCTCGCCACAGCGAAGGGCCGCCGAGGCGATAGCCGCCAAACGCTAGCGCTGCTATCGCGGGCACGGCGATGACCAGCCAGTCCGGGCGGCGATGCGATGGCCGCCGGTCGTCGGCGGCGCTATCCGGGTCCCGCGCGGTGGTGCCGCGGGAAATGAGATTTCCCGGCATGCCCGCCATGCTACGGCGGCGGATATGAAGTACGCGTTAAGGCCGCCCGGGCACTTTCATTCGCGGCGATACCCGGCCGGTCAGTTCCGGAAAATTCGGTCGCAGGCGCGTGCGCCGGCCTTGCCGTCATCGAGCGGGCAGAACTTTCCGGTGAACTTCTGGTACGCGGCGCGGTACTGCCCGGCCGCCGAGTCGATGTTCCCGATCGCCGCGAGCACCTCCTCTGATGTCGCGAGCAGCGGGCCCGGCGCTTCCGCCTCGAAGTCGAAGTAGAACCCGCGCAGGTCATCGCGGTACAGGTCAAGGTCGTAGGTGAAGAACAGCATGGGCCGGCCGGTCGGCGCGAAGTCGAACATCACCGAGGAGTAGTCCGTGACCAGGACGTCACTGACCAGGAAAAGCTCTGAGATATCCGGATATGTGGTGACGTTGAAGGCGAACCCGGGCCTGCTGCCCGCGGGGACATCATCGGCCATGTGGTGGTGTCCGCGGAACAGGACCACATGATCGTCCCCGAGTTCCTGCCAGGCCCGCTCGAGATCGAGCCGGAAGTCGAACCGGTACCGGCCGGATGCGTAGTACTGATTGTCCCGCCAGGTCGGCGCGTACAGCACGACCCGCTTGCCGTCCGGCAGGCCGAGCCGCTGCCGCACCCTGGCCGCTATCCTGGGGGCATCGCCGCTGCAGAGCACGTCGTTGCGCGGGTACCCGGAGTCGCAGATCTCGCCGTCGTACCTGAACGCACGGCGCATGATCCGGGTGCTGAACGGGTTGGGCGACAGCAGCAGGTCCCACTTGGCGACATCGCTCGCCAGGTGGTCGAAGTAGCTGGTTCCGCTGATGAACTGCGGCCGTTCGATGTCGAAGCCGATTTTCTTCAGCGGCGTGCCATGCCAGGTCTGCACGTAGATCTGGCCGTCGCGCTTGCTGAAGCTGGACTCCATGTCGTCGTTGGCGATGATGTACCGAGACCGCGCGAGCGCATCGTAGTAGGCCTCCGTCCCGCGCAGCACCACCCGGGCATTGTCCGGGGCGGGCACCGACCAGTCGCTGACCGCCCAGATGTGCTCACGGCCGTCGCCGCGCCGCCGTAGCTCGGCGGCGATGCCAAGCGGGTTGTCGCCGCATTGCTTGCCCTTCCAGCTGACGAAGACAACCGCGTCCCTGAGCGGGAGCCGCTGCTGCAGCGGGTAATAGCCGCTGCGGAGCAGTTTTCGCTGGAAGCGGCCGGTTTCGGACAGCTTGAGCGCCGGCTTCGCGAGGATCGTCGGCGCGTCGTAGCCAGCCGTCGTGAATTTGTAGTTCTTCGGCCAGGAGCCAACCCTGTCCCCGGCCACCTGCGCAAGCCTGGCGTGCGCATAGCTGGAACTGACCATTTCCCCGTCGGCCGCGCCGGCCCGCCGCACGAAGATGTCCCACCTGCCGTCCCGCAGTGGCAGCAGCTGGCCGTAGGACGGCATCCTGGCGACGTCGATGTCGATCGAGAAGCGCTCGCCGTCGCGAGCCATGGCTACGATATGCCGGTCGGTGGAGCCGCGGCGGCGCAGCACCGCCTCGTACTTGTAGCCCTCCGGTGCCGGATAGCTGCCCCGCAGGGTGAGCCGCCCGTCCTGGCCCCAGGAGTTCTCCTCGATCACTGGCCGCAGCCTGCCCGCCGTGATCGCGGCATTGCCCGTCTGGGTCCGTTCGACGGCCAGTTCCCGCTCGCCGTTCGGGTACCTGAACTCGGCAAGCCCAGCAGGGAAGGCGACGGCGAGCCGCCGCTGGCCGGCCGGCTCGACGTAGAGGTCCCACTGGACGGGTTCGTCGGCGGTGGCCGCGGCCGGGGCGGCGGCCGGCCCGGCCGCTTCAGCCGCGGCAGGCTCGGCGGGCTCCGGAGCGCCAGTATCGGCAGATCCGGCTTCGGCCGCGTCGCCCGGCTCCGGCGCGGCGGCATCGGCGGAATCAACTGCGGCCGCCGCACCGGAATCCCGCGCGGCCAGCTCGCCCGGCTCCGGCGCGGCAGCCCCGGCGGAACGCAGCGCGGCCGCGGCAACGGCGGCGGCGTCGGCGGCGGCGTCGGCGGGAATTTCGGCCGCCGGGGTCAGCCCGTCCACGGGCACCACGGCGCGCAGCCGGGCCGGCCCGCCGTCGCGCCGCTCGACAGACCCAGCGAACCGCCGGGCGGCGGCGCCCTTCGACCAGGCAAGCACGAGATCAGCGGCCGTGCCTGGCCCGGCCAGGTCAATGTCCACGTCGATGGTGAGCAGCCCGTCGGCGTGCTCGGAGCCGCGCAGCACCGCGGGCGTCCTGCTCACGCCGACGTGTAGCTGACGGCCGACCCAGTTCGCTCCGAACCGCATGCCCGGTGCCACCTCCAGGTACTCGGGGCGCTCCGCGGGGCCGATCACCGGCGTGTGCACCCGGGCGGGCCGCCACACTCCTCGCCCCCGGACCAGGATGAAAGCGTCCCAGTCTCCGGTCAGCCATCGCGCGGCGATCCGGAACCAGCGAGAGCTGATCTCGCACTCGAACCCGGCCCAGTCATAGGAGTATCGCTCCTGCTGCGACCACACGGTCGCATCGGGATGCTGGAACGACCGGGCGGGCAGCACGATCGGCGGCCGCCTGCGGCCCCGCGGGCTCAGCACGATGATCTTGGATGTATGCCTGCGCTTCGGGATCGCGATCGACGGTATATATGCGCAGCCGGTGATAACCAGCCGGCTGCCGCGCCAGCTGACGCCTTCGACCCGGACGAACGGGTCGAGCTCGCGCCAGTAGGGCCGGTAGACCCGAACCGGGATGTTGACCGAGCGGTCGCCAAGGAACGGGAGGTCAGCGCGTAGCCTGCCATGTTTCCTCAGCACCGGGATCGTCCGCACCGGCTGCTCGACCTGCCACCGGTTGAACTCGATAAGCCGGTCTAGCGCCCGCTGCCTGACCAGGTAGAACGCCAGCTTGTGGGTCGAAGGGAGCTTGGCTATCACGCGCTTGTGGACCTGGTCCAGGTACTGGCCCGCCAGCTCGACGAACTCCGCGCGGTAGCTGTCGCTGGTCCGGTAAAGGTCGCGGACGTAGAGCCAGAGATCGTTGTCAAGCGCCTTGCGCTGGTGCTGGCGGAGCAGCTTCGCCGAGGCGTTGCCCGCCAGGAAGCGGTCGATGGCGAGCAGCGCCGTGATCCGGTCCCGGAAATTGCTGATGTCCGTCCGGGACTGGGTAATGGACAGTGCGCCCTTACCGCGCTCGCGCCAGTAGTAGATAGGGTCGGGAATCACGTCAACGGCCTTGGCCAGGACGTGCGCCTTGGTCATGACCTGAAGATCCTCCCAGAGCATGCCTTCCGGGTAACTCAGGCCTGCCCGATCCCAGAATGCCTTGCGGAATAGCTTGTTCCATACCGATACGTCGTAGAGAAGCTGCGGCGTCTTGCTAATGTGCGTGCCGATGCGGCGGCCCTTGATCGCCTTCGAATGCAACGCCGACTGATGGGTGCCGGACGGCCCTACCCGCAGCACGTTGCCTGAGGCGAAATCCGAACCGGAACCGAGCAGCGTGTGGTGCAGGATCTCGTAGGCGTGGCTGGGCAGCATGTCATCGGCGTCGACGAAGGCGAGGAATTCGCCGCTGGCGTGCTCGATACCCCGGTTGCGTGCGTACCCCGGGCCCCCGTTCCGCACCCTGATCAGCCGGAACCGCGGGTCAGCGGCCGCCATGCGCTGCGCTATCGCGGCGCTGCCGTCGGCAGAGCCGTCATCGACCATGATGACTTCCAGGTCGGCGAAGGTCTGCGCGGCAATGGACTGCAGGCAGTCGCCAAGCAGGTCCTCGTTGTCGTAGAACGGCACAACAACGCTGATCTGCGGCACTGTCATCTTTGCAGCTCCCTACTTTCCCCTGGTAGCAGGCCAGCCAGGCATCCCCAGAAAGCCTAGGAGATCCGGCGCAGTGCGGATTACCCTACAAGGCCCGTGGCCTGCCACGGGCGCAGAGCCGTTTCTCCGGCGCGCGCTGGCCAGGTTCCGCTTGCCGCCACGGCATCCGGCCGCGGCAAATGTCCGCTCGGCGCGTTTTCTCACTCGCCTCGCCAGGCGGGTGCCCGCTTCTCGGCGAAGGCGACTGCTCCTTCCATCGCGTCGGCAGAGCTGAAAACCGGACTGATGATCTCGCTCTGCCGGGCGAAGGCTTCGGCACTGCCGGCGTCGGCAGACTCCACGATGACCCGCTTGCTCGCGGCCAGGGCGAGCGGAGCGCCGCGCGCCACGCGGGCGGCTAGTTCGCGCGCGGCGGCCAGCGCCTGGCCGGCCGGCACCAGCCGGTTGACCAGGCCGGCCTCATGCAGCCGCGCGGCCGGGAAATGCTCGCCGGTCAGCGCGATCTCCATGGCCAGGTGATAGGGGATGCGGCGGGGCAGCCTGAGCAGCCCTCCGGCGCCTGCCACCAGCCCTCTGGTCACCTCAGGCAGCCCGAATTTTGCCTCTTCGCTCGCTACCACCAGGTCGCAGGCCAGCACGAGCTCGAAGCCGCCGGCCAGCGCATAGCCCTCCACCGCCGCGATGACCGGCTTGGCGGGCGGCCGCTCGGTGATCCCGCCGAAGCCCCGGCCCGCAACGGCAGGCACGTCGCCTGCCAGGAAGCCCTTCAGGTCCATTCCGGCACAGAAACTCCCGCCTGCGCCGGTGAGGATCGCCGCGCGGACGTCGCTGCGAGCGTCCAGTTCGTCGCTGGCGCGGGCGATGCCGCGCGCGACGTCGCCGTTGACGGCGTTCCTGGCCTCCGGGCGGTTGATCGTGATAACGGCGATGCCGCCATCGACGGTGACGAGAACCGCGTCCGCCATCATTACCTCACTCCGGCTGGAACCCGGCCTTGTGCTCCGGTGCTGGCGGCCGCCTGCGGGCCTGACGCGGCTGACCTGGGCCGGAACCAGGCGCGGCTTACTTGGGCTGGAATCTGATACCGCCGTCGAAGCGGGTGACCTCGGCATTCATGTAGTCGTTCTCGATCAGCGCCCGGACCAGGTGGCTGAACTCGGCGGCAGTGCCCATCCGCTTGGGAAAGACGACCGGCGCGATGAGCCTGGCCTTGAACTCGTCACTGGCCGGGCCGGATCCGTAAATCGGCGTGTCGATGATGCCCGGGCAGATGGTGTTCACCCGGACGCCGATAGCGGCAAGGTCCCTGGCGGCGGGCACCGTCATGCCGATGATCCCGCCCTTGGAAGCCGAATAGGCAACCTGGCCGGTCTGGCCCTCCAGGCCGGCCACCGACGCGGTGTTGATGATCACCCCGCGCTGCCCGTCAGCGTCAGCCGCATCGGTCTTGGCGATCGCGGCCGCCGCGATCCGCATCAGGTTGAAGGTGCCGATCAGGTTGACGTCGATCACCTTGCGGTAGGCGGCCAGGTCATGCGGCGTCCCGTCGCGGCCCACGGTGCGGGCCGCCCAGCCGATTCCGGCGCAGCTGACGGCAACCCGCAGCGGCGGCCCGAGCGTCGCCGCGGCATCCACGGCCGCCTGCACCGACTCTTCATCGGCGACATCGGTGCGCACGAAACGACCGCCCGTCGCAGCCGCGACTGCCGTGCCCTGCTCCTCGCTGAGATCCGCGATAAGGACGGCACAGCCGGCCGCGGCGAGCCCGCGGGCGGTTGCCTCGCCAAGGCCGCTGGCGCCGCCGGAGACAATCGCCGCGGTTCCGTTCAGTTCCATGGGCGGAGCATACTGGCCGGCCGCGGGGCCGAACCGAACCGGGTTCGGCAGGCATTCTGTCAGTACCGGGGCCTAGGCTCGGGAATGCATCCGGATGGGCATCTGCTGACCCTGGCGTTCCCGGGACGGCGGATGTGAGCCGTCGCGGCCCGGGCTGGGCTGGGCCGGTCCGGGCCGGGGGGTCCGGACCCGGGCTGGGCGGGTCCGGGCCGGGCCTGGGCCGGTAAGGAGGACAGCGTGCGGAAGTACCACGAGAACCCGTGGGCAGTGCTGATAGTCGTCTCGCTCGGGTTCTTCATGACCCTGCTCGATCTCACCATCGTCAATATCGCGATCCCGAACATGATCACGAGCCTGCACGCATCGCTCGACGACGTCCTCTGGGTGATCAACTCCTATGCACTCGTGCTCGCCGTCCTGGTCATCACGGCGGGCCGGCTCGGTGACCTGATCGGGCCCCGGATCATGTTCGCCGCTGGCATCGCCGTGTTCACCGCCGCCTCGGCCGCGTGCGGACTGGCCCCGAGCCCGGGCTGGCTCATCGGGTTCCGCGCCGTTCAGGGCCTCGGCGCTGCCATGCTCATGCCGCAGACCCTGACGATCATCACGAATACCTTTCCGCCGGAGCGGCGCGGTGCCGCGTTCGGCGTCTGGGGCGCGGTGGCCGGGGTGGCCACCATCGCCGGGCCGACGCTCGGCGGGCTGCTCGTGACCGCGTTCGACTGGCGGTGGATCTTCTTCGTCAACCTGCCGATCGGCGTGCTCGTGCTGGTCCTGACCTTTGTCATCATCCCGGACCTGCGGCTTGGCCGAAGGCACCGGCTCGACATCCCTGGCGTACTGCTCGCCAGCGCGGCGCTGCTGGCCATCTGCTATGGCCTGGTCGAGGGGCAGAAGTACGACTGGGGCACCATCACCTCGTTCATCAGCATCCCGCTCATTCTCGGCGCCGGCGTAGTGCTGCTGGTGGCATTCCTGGTGGTCCAGAAGCTGATGCAGGGCCGGGAACCGCTGGTGCCGTTCGCGCTATTCAGGGACCGGAACTACGCGGTCACGAACTGGGTGTCGGGCGTGCTCGCGGTCGGCATGATGGGGATTTTCCTCCCGTTCACGATCTACCTGCAGTCCGTCCTCGGCTTCTCGGCGCTGAAGGCCGGTCTCGCGATGGCGCCAGCCTCGGTTGTCTCGATGTTCGTCGCGCCGGTGGCCGGCCGGATGACTGACAAGATCGGCGGCAAGTTCATCCTGATGTCCGGCCTGCTCCTGTTCGCGGCCGGGATGGGCTGGATGGCGCTGATCGCGCACCCGGGCGCGTCCTGGCAGAGCTTCCTGGTTCCGCTGATCGTGGCCGGGCTCGGCCTGGGCTGCATCTTCGCGCCGCTGATCACGGTGGCCATGCGCAATATCGACCCGCGGATGGCGGGCGCCGCTTCCGGCGTGCTGAACACCGTCAGGCAGGTCGGCCTGGTGATCGGTACCGCAGCAGTCGGCGCCCTGCTGCAGAACAGGCTCGTGGCATCGATGTCCAGCCAGGCCGCCGCCCGTTCGGCCGCGCTGCCGCCGCAGGTGCGGCGCCGGTTCGTCACCGAGATCCGCAGCACGGCCAAGCACGGCATCCAGGTCGGGGCCGGCCAGAACGGCGGCATCTCCAGGCAATCCGGCCTTCCTGCCAGCCTGGTCGCTGAGGTCGGCAGAATCGGCCACGACGTGTTCACCTTCGGCTACGTGGACGCGATGCGCTCGACCATGGTGCTGCCAGTCGTCCTGCTGGCCGTGGGCGCGGCTAGCTGCCTGGCAATCCGCGGCCGCAAGGGCCCAGCCGAGCCTGGTGCCGCCGCGCCGGCTGAGACGGAGCGGGCAACCGCCTGACCCGCGGACTGTGCCTGGTCCCGCGGCGCCGGCTGAGACGGAGCGGGCAACCGCCTGACCCGCGGACTGTCATCCTGCGCGCAGAACGGGCATGGCCCGCCAGGCCGAAGCCTGGCGGGCCATGCCCGTAGCGGGGCGAAACTGCCGGTGGCTCAGCTCACCGGGATGAGCATCGGCTGCCCGAGCAGGCCGGGCAGTTCATCGGAATCGGTTTCGAACGGGAACCTGGTTGCGAAGGCAGGCTCTAGGTCGGACAGCCAGACCGCGCTCGGGTCGAACCGGGCGAAGAACGGCCTGCCCACAAGCTCAGGGTCGCGCGCCTGGATCAGGTGCAGGGCAAACACCTTCTGGCCTGCCACCTCCACGACGCCGTCCACGCATACCTTTCCCGGCGTCGCCGACATGGAAGGTCCGCGCACCGTCCGGCACAGTCCGGAGACGCTCCGGTAGGCGTCCCGGTAGACATCGCAGGCCCGGGCGAGCGGGACCGCGAAATAGTCCTGCGGCCCGGTGTCCCGCTCGACGAACATGTAGTAAGGGATCATCCCGGACCGGACCTGCGACCGCCACATGTCCGCCCAGGTCGCCGCATCGTCATTGATGGACCGGATCAGCGGCGCCTGCGTGCGGATCACGGCCCCGGTCGCCCTGATCCTGCGTACCGCCTTTCCCGCCAGCTCAGGCTCGAGTTCGCGCGGATGGGAGAAGTGAGCCATGAAGGCCAGTGTCCGGCCCGTTTCCGCCACCTCCTCGAAGAGCCGCAGCGTGTCGTCGGCATCGGGGTCACTGACGAACCGCTGCGGCCAGTAGGCCAGGGACTTGGTCCCGATCCGGATTGACTCGATGTGGCCGAGCTCCGCGCCGAGCAGCGGCTGCAGGTAACGCCGCAGCACGGACGCACCCATGATCATCGGATCGCCGCCGGTGATCAGGACGCTGGTGACCTCGGGATGCGTCCGGAGATACGCGACGACCCTGTCGACATCGGCCGTCGCCATCTTGAGGTCAGGCTCATCCACGAACTGCGCCCAGCGGAAGCAGTAGGTGCAGTACGCGTGGCAGGTCTGCCCCTGCTTAGGGAAGACAAGGACGGTCTCCGGGTACTTGTGCTGGATCCCGGGGACCGGCCCGTCGGCGAGGTCGGGAATGTTGAGTGCTAGCTGCCCGGCGGGATGCGGGTTGAGCCGCATCCGTACCTGATGCGCGGCCGCACGGACCTCGCCATCCGGCGCGCCGCCCGCCAGCAGCCCGGCGATCCTGCGGATGTCCGGCTCAGGCAGCATGTCGGCCTGCGGGAAAACCAGCCGGTAGATCGGGTCATCCGGCGCCGCGTCCCAGTCGATCAGCTGCTCGACCACGTACGCATTGGTCCGGAACGGCAGGACGGTGGCGACGGCCTGGATGGCCAGCCGCTGGCCGGCGTCGAGGCCGGCCCGTGCCGTCAGCGCGTCCAGGTGTTTCGCCGTGTACGCGCGGAAACGGCGGCCCGCCAGCGGACTGTCAGGCACTGTGTGCTGAATTCCGGTCACGTATCTCCCTCCGGTCGGTCGCGGCGCCAGCCTCGATGCGATGCCGCGAGTCTCCAGCCTGGCGGCAGTAGCCTGCCGCCGGGGCCAGTTATCCCTGAGACGCGGCTGCCGAGCCGACGGGCCGCGCGCAACAAATATAAAAGGTCACGATTAGAGAACGCCCAGGGAAAGCCCAGGTAAAACCCGGCGTTCTCGGCATGGCCGTTCCCGGCCGGTGGTGCTGGTCCGCGGTGCCCCCGCTAGTCAACCCGGATATACCCCGCGCTGGAGGGACTTTCACCTGTCCGGACCCGCCGCCGAAGCCTGGGCACCCGTTGCCAGCGGCGGCTCCGGCGGTGAGAAGCTTGTCGCATGCGGGACACCGGCATGCGATCGCGGCACCGGTCCTCTCCGGCTGTGACCGCGATCGTGACCGCGACTGCGACCACGCGGCGGGTGACACCCTGAATCGCCCGGCGGACCCCTCCGCCGCCGGGGCCGGGAAGCCGGCTGGCAGCAAACCGCGGGCCGTCATCGCGGTGGACGCGATGGGTGGTGATCACGCGCCGGCCGAGGTCGTCGCCGGAGCGGTCGGCGCCCTTCACGACAGCGGGATACCAGTGGTCCTCACCGGCCGGCCAGGCGCGCTGCGGCCGCTGCTCGCCAGGCACGACGCGCTCGCGGATATCCCGATCGTCGCGGCCGACGACTCGCTGTCGATGGGCGAAGGAGCCCTGGCTAGCTGGCGCAGGCCCCGGTCGAGCATCGCGGTCGCCTGCCAGCTAGTGCGGCGCGGCCAGGCCGCCGCCGTCGTCTCGGCCGGTTCCACCGGCGGGATCGTGGCCACGGCCCGGCTGCGGCTGCGGCCGGTGCCTGGCGTCCTGCGGCCTGCCCTCGTGGTGGTGCTGCCGACCGCGCCGGGGCCCACGCTGCTGCTCGACGCGGGTGCGATCGCCGATCCCAAGCCGGAGATGCTCGTGCAGTTCGCCCAGCTCGGCGTCGCGTATGCGCAGGCCGCCTACGGCATCGAGGAGCCCAGGGTTGGCCTGCTGACGATCGGCTCCGAGCCCGGCAAGGGAAACAAGCTGACCCGGCGGGCCCATGAACTGCTGGACGCCGCCCAGCCGCACGGCGGGCTGCCCATCGGCTTCGTCGGCAATGTCGAGGGCGGCGACCTGCTGGCCGGCCGGGTGGACGTGATCATCACCGACGGTTTCACCGGCAACGTCGCGCTGAAGACCCTGGAAGGCGCGGCGGCCTTCGCCGCCGCCCAGCTGCGCGCCGCCATCGGCGGCTCCCGCGCGGCCCGGGTCGGCGCCCTGCTGCAGCGCCGGGGCCTGCGTGAGCTGGCCGAGCGCATGGATCCGGACAGCTACGGCGGTGCGGCGCTGCTCGGCCTGGAGGCCAACATCGTGATCGCGCACGGGGCGGCCAAGGCCCGCTCCATCACCGCCGCGTGCACGCTCGCCGCCAGCCTGGCCAGCGGAGAGATCACCGAGAAGATCAGGGCGCGGCTCGGCCCTGCCCGCGGCGGTCACTTCCTGCGCCGGCCCTGACCCGTGCCGATAGGCTGGATCCATGGCCGATCCCGAGGAAGTTCTCGCGCGCCTGGTTGGCGACGCGCTTGGCGCGGTGCTCGGCGACGAGCACGCCGGGGACGACCCGCTGATCCGGCCGTCGCAGTTCGCCGACTTCCAGTCGAACGTCGCGCTGTCGCTGGGCAAGCGCCTGCACCGCGGCGCCCGCGAGGTTGCCGCCGAACTGGCTACCCAGCTAGCCGCAGCCGACCTGCTCGGACAAGTCGAGGTCAGCGGGCCCGGATTCGTCAACCTCACATTGAGCGATGACTGGATCGCTGAGCAGGCATCCGGCCTGCTCGATGACCCGCGGCTCGGAGTGCCAGCCGCAGGAACCCCGCAGCGGATCGTGGTGGATTACTCAGGGCCGAATGTCGCGAAGGAACTGCATGTCGGCCACCTGCGCCCGACCGTGGTGGGCGACGCGATCGTCCGGGTGCTCGAATTCCTCGGCCATCAGGTGACCCGGGCCGCGCATCTCGGGGACTGGGGAACCCAGTTCGGCATGCTCATCGAGCACGCGCAGGACATCGGCGAGCAGGCCACCTATGACCAGCTGGCCGGCGGTGAGTTCACCGCGTTCTACCAGGCCGCGCGGGCGAAGTTCGTCGCCGGCCAGGCTTTCGCCGACCGGGCCAGGCAGCGGGTAGTCGAGCTGCAGGCGGGCGAGGCGCACGCGCTGAGCCTGTGGCGGCTGCTGGTCGGCGACTCGATGGAGTACCTCAGGAGCATCTACGCCAGGCTCGATATCACCCTGACCGATGCCGACATGGCGCCGGAGAGTTTCTACAATCCGATGCTGGCCAGCGTCTGCGCCGAGCTTGAGCAGGCCGGCATAGCCGTCATCAGCGACGGGGCACTCTGCGTGTTCCCGCCCGGGTTCACCGGCCGGGACGGCAAGCCGCTACCGCTGATACTGCGCAAGAGCGACGGCGGGTACGGCTATGACACCACCGACATGGCCGCTATCAGGTACCGGCTGGTCGAGCTAGGCGCGTCCAGGCTCATCTACGTGGTCGGCTCCGAGCAATCACAGCACCTGCAGATGGTGTTCGCCGCCGCGCGGCAGGCGGGCTGGCTAACCGATGCGGCCAGCGCGGAGCATGCGGTGATCGGGCTGATGACAGGTCCGGGCGGGCAGCGGCTGCGCACCCGCACCGGTGCGCAGATCAAGCTGATCACGCTGATCGACGAGGCGGTCGAGCGCGCTGAGGAAGTCATCAAGGACCGCTATGACGACCCGGAGCAGCGCGCCAGGATCGCCGAGGCGGTCGGCATCGGCGCGCTGAAGTACGGTGACCTGTCGATCGCCAGGGACTCCAGTTATGCGCTCGATTTCGACCGGCTGCTCGCGCTGACCGGCAACACCGGACCCTACCTGCAGTACGCCACGGCCCGGATCCGCTCGATCTTCCACCGGGCCGGCCAGCAGCCGGACCAGGCCGCAGGACCGATACTGGTGACCGAGGGCGCAGAGCGGGCGCTTGCGCTCCAGTTGCTCGGGCTCGGCGGGGCAGCACGCGGCGCCGCGGCGACCGCCGAGCCGCATAAGCTGGCCGGCTTCCTTTTCGATACCGCGAGCGCGTTCACCACGTTCTACGAGCAGTGCCCGGTGCTGCAGGCGCCGGAGCCGTCCATCCGGCAGAGCAGGCTCGCGCTGTCCGCGCTGACCCTGCGGGTGCTCGTGACCGGGCTTGGCCTGCTCGGCATCCCCGTGCCAGACCGGATGTAAATCCGTTGCCAGACGGCATGTGACCAGTCGGCTCGCCGGCCGGCCAGATCGTCCTTGATCATGAAACGAGCCACCCTGGTGCCGGGGGTCCTGCGCTGGTTCCCAGGCTTCCGTGATCATGAAGCGGGCGTCGGGCCGCAGCCCCCCGGTGCGTCCTGTGGTCAGAAGAGGCCGGACTCTGGCCCAGGAACGAGTCACTCTCGGCCTCAGAAGAGGCCGGACTCGGCGTCGGCTGGGTCGTCCACGGCAGCCGGATCGCCCTGCGCGGCGGCAGGGTCGGGCAGATGGTCGAAGAGGTAATAGACGGCGATCACGCCATATAGCGTCAGCGCGGCCGCTGCCGACACGAACGCCGCGAGCAGCGTCGCCACCACGTAGCCGGCCAGGCCCGCGCTGAATCGCAGGCTGGCCGTACCCGGAGACCGCGTCCGCGCGGGCGCGCCGAGTTTCTCCCGGTGGGCCTCGAGGTACAGCCACATGCCGGAATAGCCGACCGATATAGCGACCATGACCAGGCCGTACACCACCGCGGCGACCGAGCCGCCGGCCCGGAAGTCGCCGGTCAGGTGCTCAGCCACCAGCGCGGTCGGGAATGGTATGGCCACCACGCCCATGAGCAGGAATAGGTTCAGCGCCAGCAACGGCCGGTCGACCCTGGTGACGTGCGCGAGCAAGGTGTGGTGGTTCAGCCACATGATCCCGATGGTGAGGAAGCTGACCGCGTAGGCGGCGTACTGCGGCCAGGCGCCGGACAGCGCGTGCGTCAGCTGCCTCGACGAGATCGTGTCGGCTCCGATCGGCAGCAGGTCGATCACGAGAAGCGTGATGGCAACCGCGAAGACGCCGTCGCTGAACGACTCGGCCCGCCGTGACTCCATCCGGTCCCGCCCCGCTCAGCCCGGACCCGGGCTCGTCGGACCCGCGGACCCAGCCGGGCCAGGGCGATCGGACGCAGCCGGGCCGGGGCGACCGGACCCGGCCGGGCCGGCCTGGGCGGCAACGCCGGGGCCACCGGACCCGGCCGGGCCCGCGGGCCCGGCCGAGGCCGGGTCTGGCGGGCGCACCGAGCGAACGAGCAGCTGGGCCACGTCGACCACCTCCAGCGACTCCTTCGCCTCGCCGGAACTCTTCTTGGCGCTGATCGCGTCGCCCAGCATGACCATGCAATAGGGGCAGCCGGTGGAGATCGTGTCCGGGTCGGTGCCAAGCGCCTCTTCGATCCGCTCGGTGTTGATCCGCTTGCCGATCCGCTCTTCCATCCACATCCGGGCGCCGCCGGCGCCGCAGCAGAACCCGCGCTCCTTGCACCGGTGCATCTCCTGCGCCCGCACCCCTGGCACCTGCTCCATGATCTCCCGCGGCGCGGTGAACACCTTGTTGTGCCTGCCGAGGAAGCACGGGTCGTGGTAGGTGATCTTCTCGTCCACCGGGGTGACCGGGGTCAGCTTCCCGTCGGCCACCAGCCGGGCCAGCACCTGGGTGTGGTGCATGACCTCGTAGTTGCCGCCCAGCTGCGGGTACTCGTTAGCGATCGTGTTGAAGCAGTGCGGGCAGCTGGCCACGATCTTGCGGGCGCCCACAGCATTGAGCGTCTCGACGCATCGCTGCGCCAGCATGCTGAACACGAACTCGTTGCCCATCCGCCGGGCTGGGTCGCCGGTGCAGGTCTCGGCCGGGCCGAGCACGGCGAAGCGCACCCCGGCGGTGTGCAGCAACTCGGCGATCGCCTTGGTGGTCTTCTTCGCCCGGTCCTCCAGCGCACCGGCGCAGCCGACCCAGAACAGGTATTCCACGTCATCGCCGATCGCGTCGTCCACGACCGGCACGTCGAAATCGAGCTCGGCCATCCACTCGGTCCGCTTCGATTCGCCCATCCCCCACGGGTCGCCCTTGTTCTCCAGGTTCTTCAGCATCGTGGACGCCTCGGCCGGAAAGGCCGACTCGATCAGCACCTGGTGCCTGCGCATGCCGGTGATGTGGTCGATGTGCTCGATGTCGACCGGGCACTCCTCGACGCAGGCCCCGCAGTTGGTGCAGGACCAGAGCACGTCCGGGTCGATCACGCCATGGGCCGCCGAGTCACCCACGAGGGGCCGTTCAACCTCTTTCTTGACGGAGTCTGCGACGTGCCCGCGGGCCTCGGCGGAACCGGCCAGCAGGTACGGCGCCTTCGCGAGCGCGTGGTCGCGCAGGTCAAGGATGAGCATCTTCGGGGATAGCGGCTTACCGGTCGCCCAGGCCGGGCACTGCGACTGGCAGCGGCCGCACTCGGTGCAGGTGGCCAGGTCGAGCATGCCCTTCCAGCTGAGATCCTCGATCTTGCCAAGCCCGAAGATGTCGGTGTCCGGGTCGGCTTCCTCGAAATCGAGCACCTTGCCGCCGGAGCGCATCGGCTGCAGATCCCGCAGCCCGTCTGGGCGGCGGGAGAAGAGCACGTTCAGCGGGGCGAGGAAGATGTGCAGGTGCTTGGAGTAGGTGACGAAGACCAGGAAGCCGAGGATGACGGCAAGCTGGGCCAGGATGCCGGCGGTCTCCAGTCCGCTGTTCGCCCCGTGGCCAAGCGGGCTCAGCCAGTGGCCCACGAGCTGCGACGCGAACGCCCCGTGCGGATAGGGGAAGTCCCCGGTGTTGATCTGCGCGCCGCGGTACAGCAGCAGCGTCGCGATTACGCCGAAGATCATAAGTAGAACGAGCCAGGCGGCGCCGGTGTGCGACCCGGCAAACCGGGACTTGCGGCCGGCCCGCGCCGGATCGCTGCGCAGCCGGATCACGGCAAACGTGCTGATGCCAGCCAGCACGGCGACGGCGAAGAGATCCTCACCGAAGCCGGTCACTGCCCAGTGGCCGATCCACGGGATGGCGAACGTCTTACTGAACAGGTCGCCGTAGGCCTCGATGATCGTCAGGATCAGGATGACGAAACCCCAGAACGTGAGGAAATGCGCGGTGCCCGGCACCGACCATTTCAGCAGCTTGCGCTGCCCGAACACCTCGGTGACCTGCGTCTCCGCTCCCTGGCCCGGGTGCTCCCGCAGGGCCCGCACCCGCTCCGGGGCCGGCTGCCCGGCCATCGCGAGCCGCCCCAGCCACCACAGCCGACGGCCGGCGATGGCGAAGGCCACCGCGGTGATGGCAAGGCCAACGATGATGCGCAGAGCCACCTGAACTCTCCTCCCGCGGCGCCGGGCGGCCGGCGCTTGCCCGGCGTGCTGCCGGTGCCAGCGTACGCCGGCCGGGTCCGCGGCCGATGATCTGCGCGGCGGCCAGCCGGCCGCGGTGTGCGGCTGGCGCAGCCGCGGGTACCGAACTGGCGCACGGCGCGGCTGATTCCTGGCCGCATCGTACCCGGCGGTAACTTAGTGTGGACACGCGGCCGGGCCGCTGACTGGGCGGCCGGCCGGATGCCGTAAGCCGCGGCGACGCTAGACCGCTAGCCTGACCGGGGGCACTGACCACTCAGGCCCCCACCTAGCCCAGCGGATTCTGGCGGCTGACAGCTGATGACGGAGCGTGAGATGGCCCGGCCGGACGCACCCGGGGATGGCCTCAGGCCGCGGCCCGCGCCGACGGCCCGGCTGGCGATGCTGGCGGGCTCGGCCCCGGTCCTGGTGACCGCCGGGCTGGCGGGCGGCGGCCTCAGCTTCCTCAGCAAGGCGGCCTGCCGGGCCGGCGCCTGGAACACCAGCATCGGACTGTACCAGGCGCACTGCTACACCGACGTCTACCCGCTTTACTTCACCGAGCGGCTGTCCGCTGGCAAGATCCCCTATCTCGGCCATCCGGTCGAGTACCCGGTGCTCATCGGCGCGGCGATGCAGGCGGCGGCCTGGGTCGTCCGGCCGATCAGCGATGCCTCCATCAGGGGCCGGGAGTTCTTCGACGTGACCGCGGCGCTGCTCGTGATCTTCGCAGTGGCGGCCGTGCTTGCGACGGCATACCTGGCCGGCCCTGCCCGGCGGTGGACGGCCCTGCTTGTCGCGCTGTCGCCCGCGGTGATCCTGGCCGCGCTCATCAACTGGGACCTGATCGCGATGAGCCTGGCGACGCTGGGCCTGGCGGCCTGGGCGGGCCGGCGCGGCGTGCTCGCTGGCATCCTGCTCGGCCTGGCCGTGGCCACCAAGTTCTACCCGGTCTTCCTGCTCGGCCCGCTGTTCCTGCTCTGCCTGCGAGCCGGCCGCCTGCGGGCCTTCTGGGTGACCGCCGGGTCGGCGGCAGCGGCCTGGCTGGCCGTCAACCTGCCGGTCGCACTCGCCGCGCCGGACGGCTGGACCGAGTTCTACCGGTTCAACGCGGCCAGGGGCGCCGACTGGGGCTCCATCTGGTACTTCTTCGAGACCGAGCACTGGCCCGTGCTCGGCGGCATGTCCCTGGGCGCCGTCAACGTGGTATCGCTCGCGCTGTTCGGGATCGCCTGCGCGGCGATCGGCGTGCTGGCCCTCGCCGCGCCGCGGCGGCCCCGGCTGCCCCAGCTGTGCTTCCTGGTCATCGCCGCGTTCCTGCTCTTCAACAAGGTATGGTCACCGCAGTACGTGATCTGGCTCGCGCCGCTTGTGGTGCTGGCCAGGCCGCGGCTGCTGGGCTACGCGCTCTGGCAGCTCGCCGAGATTGCCTATTTCCTCGGCATCTGGGCCTACCTGATCACGATCGTCGCCGGGCCTGCCGCCCCGGGGGGCATCGGGGCCGGGCAGTATTTCCTGGTCCTGCTCGCCAGGTTCGCTGCCGTGCTGCTGCTGTCCGGCCTGGTGATCAGGGATATCCTCGATCCGCGGGCCGATGTGGTGCGCCGCGACGGGGATGACGACCCGGCAGGCGGCGTGCTGGCCGACGCGCCGGACCGGTTCGTGCTGCGGCTGAGCGCGGGCCTGCGGCAGCCGGCAGCGGTCGGCGGGGCAGGCCTTACCGGCTAGCGATCCTCGCATATCAGCAGGTCAGCGGCCGCTGCGGCGGCCCAGGGACCGGCCAGGGGAGAAGTTGAGCTTAGCTGACTCAACTCATTTGACTTGAGCGTTGCTGGGTGGCAAACTTGCGTCGTCCAGACTCAATCTTCGGGTTCACCATCACACGCAAGGACTTACTCATGGCACGTGCGGTAGGCATCGACCTTGGGACCACCAACTCTGTCGTCGCGGTTCTGGAAGGCGGCGAGCCCGCGGTTATCGCCAATGCGGAGGGGTCGCGGACCACGCCGTCCGTGGTTGCCTTCGCGAAGAACGGTGAAGTGCTCGTCGGCGAGGTGGCCAAGCGGCAGGCAGTGACCAACGTCGACCGGACGATCCGGTCGGTCAAGCGGCAGATGGGCACCGACTGGAAGGTCACGATCGACGGCAAGAAGTTCTCGGC
>WNGK01000858.1_pt1 | contig 31926 bp, 33 predicted proteins | sample 5400601 | NCBI WGS metagenome assembly WNGK01 (sample SAMN13153376, study PRJNA577476) | soil metagenome | isolation source: 60 cm soil or saprolite under Garry oak tree replicate 1 | place: USA:California | collected 2016-06-15 | reverse complement strand
TACTGTGTTTTGTGAATGCGGACTGAGAGCGGACTGGCTCCAAACGGAGTATTCCGAATAACTGCTTTGGAATGTGGTGGCCAGGGACGGAGTTGAACCGCCGACGCCAGCCTTTTCAGACAACTTAAGTGACTTCAGGTGGCCGCCTAAGTTCCTGAGAAGTCGTGAGAGACATGCGAATCGTGGGTTGAAATCGTGGGTTCAAAACAGGCGCAGAAAGCCCCGCAACCAGCGGTTTCAACTCGACATTGGCGAACAAACTCTTCACCTTATCGTTGTCATCTACTACCACATTTGTGGTATATTTCTACCACAATGCTTGACCTTCGCTCTGAGGCGCGCCAGCAACTGCTGGCTTATTACTTCACAAACCCGACGGCCCGTCACCACTTGCGGGACTTGGCGGCGCGGCTGAGCATCGATCCGTCCAACCTGTCGAAAGAGCTGGGACGCCTGGAAAGCGAGGGTTTATTTTGGTCGGAAATGAGTGGCCGCCAAAAGTATTTTCAACTAAATCGGGAGTATCCGCTTTTTAATGAAGTGCGCAAGATCGTGGCGAGAACCATTGGTGCGGCGCCCCTGATCGCGCAATCCCTCAAGAGAATTGAGGGAATAGATGAGGCATACTTGTACGGTTCATTCGCAAGCAACCAGCAGGACGCGGCCAGCGATATAGACGTGCTCGTGATTGGTTCTCCGCGTGAAGAAGTCTTAGCACAAGCCGTGCGAAAGCTTGAGCGGCAACTCGGGCGCGAAATCAACTACACCGTCCTAACACCGAAGGAATTCGGGTCGCGCCACGCTCGGAAGGATGCCTTTCTGGAAAACGTCTGGCACAATAAGCGTGTTTCACTCATAGGTCCAAATGAAGAAGCTAAAACCGCACGCGGTTGACTGGGCGCAGATCGACCGTTTCCTCGCGAGCGCGGATAAGAAGCTGGCCTCGGCCCGCAAAATTCTCGCTTTTGATGAAGAAGCCTGTCTTCAACAAGCTTACGAAGCAATGCTGAAAGCTTCCCTCGGGTTCATGTTCAGTCACGGATTCCGAGCGAGGAGTCAGCCTGGTCACCACATCGCCATCATCGATTTCGTGCGTTCGCGCATCGACAAGAAACATGCCGGTCTGCTCACTGTCTTTGATCGTCTCCGCCGGAAGCGCAATATGGCCCTTTATGATGACACCGGATTTGTTTCTCACCATGATGCCGAGCAAGCGCTCGAATCCGCCGCCGACTACTTGAACGTGATGCGAGCTGATATCGTCGCCCGAAAGCCTTGAGTCAGAAACGGACAGGCCCCGTACGTTTCTTAAACCCTCGTCACCCTGATGTCTTTCCAATGCAACGAACTTACCCCCAACAAGTTCCTCAGGCAGGGCCTTGTTCTCCGCCGATCCAGACGCGAAACACATCTGCATCGGGTCAAATTTGTCCAAAGCACTCGCGCAGCCGCTAGCATTAACTTTTCCCGATACATCATTATTTATTAAGGTGGTTAGAAGCTTAGAGCGCAAAATCGATGAAAGGCTGCGCTCTTCGACGCCTCGCATAGCATAGGCAGAAAAGAATCCCACCAGGTAAATCGCGGTCGAAAACCAGAGAACCCATCGGCTTACGCGACTCGCGCTGCCACAGGCATTCGGTTGGTCAACTGGACAGCTCTCAGCTGTCGTGGCACGAAGCCTGGGCGCGATCAGGAATAGGTAGAAGAAATTGGCTGCGATCAGGAGCCCCGCAATAGTAAACGTTCAATTCTTGTGTCGGGACAGCGTAATCAGCCAGGGCGCGGACGACAAATTGAAGCGACAGTCGCCCCGAGCCCCAGCAGGACAAAGAGTGCCGGTAGGGCGCAGCATAGGAGGGTCCCCAATGAAGAGAAGAGCGACAGATACCCCAGAAGACCCCCAGCCTGAACCCGCGATTGCATACTTCTTCTCCTGCTAATGGCGGTTCATGGCGGCGTCGAAGGTTACAGCGGCCTCAAAAGGCTATCTGGGCTTCAAAAACTAATCCTCAGCGAATCTGTGGCGAAACGTAAAAGAAGGCGGTGCCCCCGATTTGTCCCTGGCTTGGTGATTGGTTCGCATGACACAATCGTACAACGTGGAGCTCAGTCCAGAGTCAAGCGCGCTACAGACAGTGCCGAGTGGAGCCGGGATAGTCGGTCAGTGTCCGAGTAGCTCGTCATACGGCAACAGTCACCGTTTTATCGTCGAACACGCACTTAACGGACGTGCAGGGATAGAATCTTCATCACATTCCCGGAAGTCACATAAGCCGTCGCGAGAACCTACAATGTCTCATCGCTGCGCTAGGTAATGTCTCCTTGAGGGATTTGCCGTGAATATGAGGACCAGGCAATGCGTCGGACGGCTAGTCGTGCTGCTGTCCATAACGCTGTTCTGTGCACCGACTCAGTTGATTGGCCAAACAGTCGCGAAAACGAGAATAGTGCTCCTTGGGACTGGAGCACCCGCTCCGGATCCCGACCACTCGGGACCGGCGACCGCAATTGTGGTGAACGACACCGCTTACCTGATCGATCTCGGCCCGGGGGTTGTTCGACGTGCCAGCGCCGCATTTGCACACGGCATTGCCGCGCTCGAACCGACTCGACTGAGAGTAGCGTTCATAACTCACTTGCATTCCGACCACACTCTTGGATACCCAGACCTTATCTTCACACCCTGGACAATAGGCCGACGCATGCCGCTAGAGGTGTACGGTCCCAAGGGTCTGAAGGCAATGACCGAGCATCTCCAGGAGGCATACCGCGTCGATATCGAAACTCGCACGAATGCGGACGGCAATCAACGCGACTTCCCGGAAGGTCACAATGTGAACGTGCGCGAGATCAGCGCCGGGATCGTCTACAAGGATGCCAATGTGACTGTAACCGCGTTCCCGACACAACACGCGATGGAGAGCTACGGATTTCGTTTCGTTACGCCGGATCGCACCATAGTTGTCTCGGGAGATACAAACCCGTCACAGGCAACGATCGACGCTTGCAATGGGTGCGACGTTCTAATCCACGAAGCGCTAACACCAGCATGGAGTGCCACGCGGCCGGCAACGTTTCAGCGATTTGCCGCGAAATACCACACAACTACAGCACAGTTGGCCGATCTTGCGAAGCAAGCGAGGCCCCGATTGCTGATCATCTATCGCTATCCAATTCCACCTGACGAGATGTTCGCTGACATGCGCACGCGCTACGACGGAGAGTTCGTAGTCGGTCGAGACCTTGAAATATATTGAGGATCTTTTACAGACGCGTGCCAGATATGGAGGGATCTTCTATGCGAAAGTCTCGGGCTTATGTTCAGGTTCAGATCGTGACGGCGCTGGCTCTGCTTCTCGCCGGCACGTCTGAAGCGATTGGGCAAGCCGCTCATGCCTCGACTTCCGATTTTAAGGTGACACTACTAGGTACCTCTACTCCAAACCCCCTCCCAGACCGGTTTGGACCGAGCACGCTTGTCGAAGCAGGCAACGAGAAGTTACTTTTCGACTGCGGCCGCGGCGCTACTATCCGCCTGTGGCAACTGAAAATTCCGCTAGGAACAGTCAAGCTCTTCATTACGCACTTGCACTCTGATCACACCGTCGGCATTCCTGACCTATGGTTAACCGGCTTCATGACGATGCCTTATGGCCGTCGAAACTCGGCGTTCGGTGTCTGGGGCCCGAAAGGCACTGTCGAAATGATGTCTTACCTCGAAAAGGCGTACCAGGCAGACATCCAAAATCGTCGCGAATTGTTTCCCAATTTGTCCCCGCAGCAAGTGGCCATCGCCGCCAAGGATATTCAGGAAGGAATTGTGTATGACCAGAACGGAGTACGAGTCACCGCGTTCAAGGTGAAGCACGCCAACCTTGAGAATGCGTTCGGCTTCCGAGTTGACTATGAAGGGCACGCGGTGGTGATTTCTGGCGACATGACCTCGAACGAGAACTTCATCAAATACGCCCAGGGAGCTGATGTCGTGGTGCATGAGGTTGCCGCGGCTCGCCCCGAGCTGCTGGAGAAGGATCCCGACGTGCGTCGAATGATTGCAACACACCACTCCACTCCGGAGCAGGCGGGCAGGGACTTCGCGCGCATTAAACCCAAGCTTGCGGTCTACACTCATTACACAAGGCCGCGCCGCGCTGACATTCCTGAGGTTACGATCCAGGAGATTTTGTCCCGTACTCGGGAGGAGTACTCTGGCCCTCTGGAAGCCGGAGAAGATCTCATGTCTATCTCGATCGGAGATTCCGTTACGGTAAAGCGTTACGGCGAGTAACCGACCTTCCCGCCCCTCGTCGGCAACTTTCGGTATGACCCTCGCCCGATGCTAAGCGGCACCAAGACTTCGGCGTGACTGTCATCACTTCTCTGTCGTGTCCGCATGGTCGCTAGCCTTCCATAACGGACTGGGGAAGGGTTGCCCGTCAACCGGGGAGGAACCGGCATGCGGATGAGTCAGGTCTGCCACATGCACGAACCAGCTCAGCGATTTAATAGGAGGAGATCCCAACGATTGCCATAAATCTTCAAATACGCCGAGGTGCCGTAGCTCTCCTGACGAGGCTCTTCGCAGAAGCGAACCGTCTTTCCCCCCATTTCACGGAAGTCCTGCCAGAAATCATCGGTATGCAGGAAGAGAAAAACTCGGCCTCCTGTTTGGGCTCCAACTCCTTTTGTCTGCTCCGCCGTTGCGGCTCTTGCCAGCAGTAGACGCGTCCCGGCGGAGCCTTGGGGCGCCACCAGAACCCAACGCTTGCCATCCTACAATGGCGTGGCTTCGATGAGATTGAAGCCTAGAACATCGCAATACCATGCTTTGGCCTCGTCGTAATCTCTCACCAGCAATGTGACAATCTCCGATATACCGGTTTGTCATTCCATACTCATCCGTTGAAGGTCTCGATCTCCACGATGTCACCATCCTCCAGGTGGAAGTGATCACGGAGTTTCACGTCGGTTGCAACCTCTATGATCGTTCTGGGATGATGACCTCGGCCCTCCTCATTCGCATCGGTGCGAAGAATAAACGCACTCTTCCCCAATATCGAACAGGGAACGATGTTGACCGAAACGCTACCGCCATATTCCTCCCCTTCGAGCCGAATGATCGGGTTGGGCAGCGCGTAAGGTTCATCGAGCTGAACATTAAGTGTTCCCGGAAACAGTTTCATTCCGGTCTTGCGAAAGTAGTGCTGATGCAATTTATCGATCCAGTATGAGAAGTTGCCCATACCAGACACAACCTTTCCACGGAGTATCGACAATTCTACCTCCAACACTTTCTGTCCATCGTAAGTCCCGATCCGTCGATACTCAAACGAGCCAGTCTCCGCGGAACAAACCGGAAGCGCAGAACATCGCGCCGGTCACCTGACTAGATCGAAAAGATCTCGGGTGGTTAGTCGACTATTCGGACATTGAAGCATCTCGCGCTCTGCCTGGGTCAGGCCAGAAGCCTACGCCTGAAAGGAGGGTTTGTTAAACTTCCAAAGCTTGACGAGCAACCGGAAACCAATCAGTTGCAACATTTTGTGCAATGTCGATAGGCCGAGCGGACAAACTGGTCGCTCGTATCAGTCCGAATTATGCTCGCCTCACGGAGATCAAGAAAAAATACGACCCAAGCAATGTGCTCCGCCTCAACCAAAACATCAAGCCAGCATAGCCAAGCAATAGCTAAGCGACCGTACCCACGGCGCGCTCGCGCCGAATCGTCGCCAAACATTGAACTGAGAAGTCGTTTGGACAATTTCAGGGTTGCCCGTCTATCGGCAAGAACTCGGCTGCCGGAGGTTCTGTGTACCGCCATCTGGATTGATTTGCGGAATCACGACAAAAGGAGCATCCGGATAGTCGACCATACTTTTGTTAGAGAATTCCCGATCGTCCAGCCCAGCTTGCCAAGTACGTCTGCAGGAAAGATGTGAACTCCTCAGCAATCGGCGGCAGCCTCTTGCCCCCTTTTCGAATCTGACAAAGATCGAGGTGCACCACCGGGTTTATCAGCCGGCTTGTCAGAAGTCCTCGCCTTTGACACTCCGGGATTGTAAACGAAGGAACGATCGCAATGCCCTCTCCAGCCCCTACCATCGCGATCTGTGAATTCAAGTAGTTCAGCACCAAACTTGGCTGGTACAAGACATTTACTTCTGCGAGTTGCCTATCTATCAACTGCTGCAGCGGAAGGGACGACTGCAATGCGATGATCTTCTCATCCTTGAGCGCGGACCAAGTGGTTGAGCTACGACGGAATCCACGACTCGGGTTCGCTCGGATCATTATCAACGAGAACCGAAACAGCGGCGTCTGTCTGATACCGGGTAAGTGTTTAAAGAAGAAACCCAATCCAATATCGAGCGTACCGCTTTCTACCTTCGGCATGATGGTAGCCGTATCGCCGTCGAATAGTTGGAATTGGAAGTCGGGTCGCCGCGACCGGAATTCTTTGATCGCCTGCGCCAACACACTAGCCGTCCAAAACGTAGGAGCGCCCAACGAAAACGACGATCGGGTTTCACCGCTCGGTCGGCCAATCCGTGACATCGTGCTGTCCAGTTCTTGCAGGTTGCGTTGAGCGACAGCGAGCATCTCAGACCCAGCAGTTGTCAGCTCCACTTGACGAGTGGTGCGGTCGAAGAGTCTGACTCCCAGTTGTCTTTCCAACTCGCGTATCAATAAGCTGAGCCCTGACGGCGTAATGAATAGCGCCGCAGCTGCACGCGAAAAGTTGCGATAACGTGCCACCAACAGAAATGCCCGGAGCTGGCGTGAGCTAAAGTCGATCATTGAGCATCCCTTAACAATTATCAACTTCTTTAAACTTGCATTATAAGTGTCCGGGGGCCTAAATAGCGGTAGCGCTGGGGTGCTGCAATCGCGAGGAAGTCCCCAGCAGTCAATGAGAGCTCCCCATACGTGGACTTCGTGGGACGGCGATCAACGGAACGAGACATGAGGAATATGGTGGCTACCAAATCAGCCCACGGCGATTACCTGCTCGCGAATAGCGGGACCGAAACACAAACGCGATTCGCATCGCTTTCCGAATTGTTTGATCCTGGCACCATTCGGCATTTGAATAGCTGTGGAGTTCGTGGCGGTTGGCGGTGCCTAGAAGTCGGTGGTGGCGGTGGATCCGTTGCCCACTGGTTAGCAGATCGCGTCGGGCCCACAGGACATGTATTGGCCACTGACATAGACCCTCGCTTCCTCGAAACGTTGAAACACCCTAACCTTGAGGTGCGCCGCCACAATATCACCACCGACCCGCTCCCAGAGGCAAGTTTCGATCTGGTGCATACGCGCCTGGTACTGCTGCACATCCCGCAACGCGAGCAGGCACTGGAGCGCATGATTGCCGCGTTGAAACCGGCCGGTTGGCTCGTCGTCGAGGAATACGACAGCGCATCAATGCCACCCGATCCCGCGGCTAGCCCTGGAGAAGTTCTTTCAAGAACGCACCTTGCGATGATGAGGCTCTTTGAGGATGCTGGCGTCAACAGACGGTACGGACGGCTACTTTTCGCTCGCCTGCGGGCACACGGATTGACCAATGTCGCTGCGGAGGCACGTGCGTTCATGTTCGAGCGCGGCTCTCCTGGAGCATCTATGCTGAAAACAAACTATGCTCAACTCCGAACTGCCATGATCGATGCCCATTACATCACGCCAAGACAATTTGATGAGGACCTTGCTCAGCTAGACGATCCGGATTTCATAATGCCGTCTGGGATCCTCTGGTCGGCATGGGGACGTCGGCAATAATCCTCATCATCATCGTCGGACCCATGAATAAATAGGCGGTGGAAGATGTCGGAACAGCTCAACGTAAGCACTCGCACTCTGGTCATTCTGGCCTGTTCCGCGACTGCCGGTGTGTTACTGGAATTTTACGACTTCACAATCTTCGGCTACGCAGCAGCCAGTGCCTTCCCTCACACATTCTTCCCCAATCTGGCACCTACACAGGCTCTGGTTTTCTCTTACTTGACATATGGTGCTGGATATCCGGCCCGCCTTCTGGGCGCATTCATCTTCGGCCATTTTGGCGATCGGACCGGCCGCAAATTTGCTTTTCTAATCAATATCGTCGTTGTCGGGGCAAGTACTTGTCTCACCGGCCTCTTGCCGGGTTACGGCCGGTTGGGCATCGCTGCGCCGATGCTGCTGGTGCTTTTGCGGGTCGTACAGGGAATCGGGATAGGCGGAGAATTTGGTGGTGCATCCTCTTTGCTGGCCGAATTCGCTGCACGGTCACGCCACCGCGCATTCTGGATGTCACTCGCCAATCTTGGTCTTGCGCTCGGGTTAATGTCGGGAAGCGCCGTGTTTCTGTTCTGGCGGAACACCTTCGCGACTTCAGGGTGGCGGATTGCGATGCTCCTGTCGGCGGTAATCGCGATACCCGCCTTGGTGGCGCGGTACAAGCTTTCCGATTCTCCGATTTTTGAGCAACTGAAGCGTCGGGAGCAACTTGCCAGAATGCCGAGCTTCGATCTACTGAGGGAGCATGCCGTCCCGATCCTTATGCTTGCTGTGCTGATAGCCTTCCAGACGGTTGAAGGGGCAGTGTCGGGCGCCTACATGATCTCCTTCATGCAGCTTGCACAGATACCTCTGGCCACAATAGCGATGATTATCTTTGTCAGCCGCATTGCGGATGTAGCAGGCGTGATGCTCAGTGGACCGTTGGCTGATCTCTGCAAACGAAAGGTTGTTGCCTACTTGGCTCTGGGCCTGACCACCATCCTGTCGTACCCGTTCGTGTTAGCAATTCTAGGCAAGCACATCCTGCTTGTGTTTATCCTTCAATTTGTCGTCGTCCTGCTGGGAATGGGGCTTATGCATGGACTCACACCAATCCTGACTTCTGAAACGTTCCCTACGAAATTCAGGTACTCCGGCTCTGGCATATCCTTTGGCCTTGCTGGCGTCTTTGGGGGAATGATTGCGCCATCACTGTTGGCGAAACTGATTGGCGCGGATGTCCTTCATAAGTGGTACTACGTCCCGATCGTCTATGGCGTTTACTGCACCGCAGCAATGGTCGCGCTGCTGTTCATTCGGGAAACGCGAGATATCCGCTTGGAGGATCTCGACTTTCAGGAGTCCAATAGTGCACCTCGGCTTCGCATAGCAGCAGCCAATGACTAGCATGCTCGCCATGAAAACTTATCGCCGTCGAGCCCAAATCCGTTACGGAATTAGCCCCCAAATCGAGAATCCGGATGGTCGACCAATCTTTCCTTACCAGGTTATGCAAGGTTTGCTCGTCATCTGCTCCTCGTTATATAAAATCGCGCTATGACTCAGAAGAATCGCTCTGTGCCGGTCGATGCGGTGCTGCCCCATATTAACTATCAAAACCTAGGGGAGGCGATCGTTTGGCTGACCAAGGCTTTCGGGTTCCAGGAGTATTACCGTTATGGTGACGGTCCGAGCGGCGGTCAGATGTGGGCGGGCAAAACTGCGATTCAGGTTAAACAGGCGAAGGCTGGGCAGAGATCACCCGCTCAGCTCGGGTATGGTACCCAGTCGTTAACGGTTTTTGTAGACGACGTGGACGAGCACTGCGCGCGTGCGAAAGCCGCAGCGGCCAAGATTTTGGAGGAGCCGCATGAGACAGAGTACGGCGAATATCAATATGCGGCTGAGGATCTGGACGGACACCACTGGGTATTCTCGCGGCACACGCGTGATCGCAGTCCAGAGGAATGGGGCGCCGTGGTTAGAGGCTAGGGCATTCTGGACCGCGCCAGAATGGGCCTCGCGGGAGCCGCAGGTCTCCATAACACAGAGAGACTGATTCCGATGGCTACGGTCCAACAGGCACGCGGGCGGTCTCACTCCCACGATCTAGTTTGTCAGTCTGATTTCGAGCAGATTGTCGCTACTCGGAAGTTACCGTTCAGAAACTGGCGTGGAGAGTCGACTTCTATCCCGCCCTGCAAGTCAACTCTAACGGGAGTTCGCCCCCAATTTCCCATCTCGTTGACAATTCAGTTAAAGTGACACGCACACCAGAAATGCAGGCACACCCCCACAGTCGCAGAAGCTTTCTTGTAGCTGCCACTACTGCGGCCGTCGGCTTCGCTCTGAAGCCGACTCTTGGAGAATCGCAAGATTTGGCTGCCTTGACGCTGAAGCAAGCTTCGGACTTGCTTCACAGTAAGGCCGCATCGCCAGTCGACCTCACCCGAGCGTGCCTGGAGCGAATCGAACGCTACAATTCCGTGCTCAACGCCTTCATCACAGTGACGAGCGAGCAGGCTTTGGGAGCCGCGCGTGAGATGGAAGCCGAGCAGTGGAAGGGGAAGTGGCGAGGACCGCTCCACGGCATCCCCATCGCCTTGAAGGACAACATCGACACCGCCGGCATTCGCACCACTGCGGCGAGTGAATTGTTCAAAGACAGGATTCCAACCGCAGACGCTGAAGTAGTCCGAAGGTTGAAGAACGCTGGGGCAATTCTGGTTGGCAAGACGAATCTCCACGAATTCGCCTACGGTGGAAGCTCTTCGGTCAGCTATTTCGGTCCCGTGCACAATCCCTGGGCGCTGGATAGAGTTCCAGGGGGATCATCAGGAGGTTCAGCCGCCGCAACCGCAGCCGGACTCTGTTTTGGATCGTTGGGAACAGATACCGCCGGGTCCGTCCGAATCCCTGCTTGCTACTGCGGGATCGTAGGTTTCAAGCCCACCTATGGCCGCGTGAGCAATCGTGGGATAGTGCCCTTATCTTGGACGCTGGACCATGTCGGTCCTCTGTGTAGGACAGTTGAGGATGCCGCCCTCATGCTGGGCGTGATCGCCGGTTACGACGAACTAGACCCCTCAAGCGCGAATACGCCGGTTCCCGACTACAGCAGCGCATTCAAGATGCAGGCCTCGAAACTGCACTTGGGTGTTCCGCGAACCCCATTTTTCGAAGGCCTGGACCCGGAAATCGCCAAGGCCGTGGAGAACGGTATCGAGTTGCTCCGCACGTTTGCGGCAACGGTGGGAGAAGTCACGCTTCCGCCAACGACTATCCCTATTGATGAGATCTACACCAAAGTGCGCAGCGTCGAAGGTTACGCTTACCACTCACAATGGATCGCCGACTCTCCGGAGAAGTATCAGGCGGCAACTCGCGAGCGGATCCTACGGAATTCCGCGGAGATTAAGGCGCCGGCTTATGCGCAGGTTCGCCGCGAACTCGATCTGCTTCGGATAGAAATCAAGAAAGTGTTTGCCACCGTGGATCTTCTGGTCACGCCTACGCTGCCGACCCCGCCGGGCACGATCGCGCAGGCAGCGGAACCTAGCATTCGTAATACTTCCCCCTTTGATGTGTTGGGACTGCCGGCGATCTCCATTCCCTGCGGTTTCACAACTTCCGGCCTGCCGATTGGCATCCAGATCGTCGGTGCTCCGTTCGCGGAGCCAACGGTGCTCGCACTGGCACATGCCTATGAACGGGAAACGGAATGGCACAAAAGACAGCCGAAAGTAAATCCGGCCTAGCGAGTTCCGACCCGAATAACCCCTATGGCAGCCACTGTGCCAAATGCAAGGCGGGATTCAGGGAAGAGTCGCTCGGCGCTCGGGAACAAACGCCGAGCCGCAAGCCGGATCGCGCGGCACGGTTGCCAGGAGTACTCCTCAAGCTACTTGAGCAGCACCTCAAAGCGGGTTCGCATGCCGTCAGAGAAATGGCCAGGCATGTGGCAGTGGAGAAGCCAGATACCCGGATTATCGGGAATCATGTCGGCGATCACACTCATCATGGGCGTGAGCATGATCATGTCTGTACGCATGTGGCCCACGACAGCGGTCTGACCATGCCAATGGCCGGTGTGAATGTCATGGGCTTCTTCGTCGTTTGGATTTGCGAAGACGTACCAGCGGACATGTTCTCCCTTACGCATGGTCATTATCGGGCCGTTCCCGTTGAGATAGCCGTTGATGGTGTAAAAGTGATGGAAGTCGTGGACGTGAATGTTGCTTCCGTCATAATTCTTCCGGTCGCCATAGAGTCGTTTTAGATTGGCGTCCCAATACCAACTTAGATGTTCATCGTAGATGCCGAACTGGATCACGAATTCGCGATCCACATCTTTCGGCGAAGCGTCCTCACGCGCCATACCGCGGCGTGTGATGATGATTGGCCCGATCAAACCGGAGTTGATGTCTTTACTCTCATCTACATGAGAGTGATACGACCAGAAGGCAGTACTCCCTTCGTCTTCGGTGGGGCCGGCGCGACAGAGTCGTCCGCTTTTTCCTTGCCGCTCGTGTTGTCCTGATAGCCAGCACCCTCGGAGTCCTTAAGATAGAGAACTCCGTGCGGGTGGAGCGTAAACGGGTGTGAAGCATTGTTCCTGAAAACCACTTGGATGGTGTCTCCGACTTCCGCACGAATGAGCGGGCCGAGGATGCCGAGGTGCACCCAAGCCTCAGACCTTGGCTTCAAAGTGCGAAAATTAGAGTCTGTGTACTCGTTGAAAACGGATTTCCGGTAGACGGTTGCATTCGGATTCAATGTCCCTTTGGAACCAGGATCGTCCTGGAAGTGATACTTCTCGCCGTAGATCAGGTTCTTGCCAGACGGGGCATAATCCCAATCCACCTCGTCGGCGGCGATGTAGTAGGTGCGAACTCGCCCAACGAGCGCGGTCTTTTGCGGCTGCCCAATTACAAACGAGCACATCAGCATCAAGACACAAACCAAAGCGAGTTTGCGCACAACCCACCGCCTCAGGCCGAAAAAGTTGGTCAATCCTAACCCGGGCAAAACTGAGGGTCAAATGGGCGGTTCAGATGAGCGACGCATCTTGAACGCTGTGGCGAAATCTCGATGTTTCCCGGTTGTCGGCCAACCGACCTAATCCGGGTGCGCGAAGCCTAGTTCTCTGGATCTGGTCGATCAACCGATTGACCGTAAATCCTCAGGGAACCCACGATTTCCCGATCCTCTTGTTAAATAGAGAGTAGACAGTTCTCCAGTAAAGTATTGATTTGGCGTCCCCGGCGGGATTTGAACCCGCGTCGGCGCCGTGAAAGGGCGCAAACAAGGCCGGATCACGTTGTAACTACAAGGCAGCGGTCGCTCTGCAATGCCCTGTAAGGAACCGGTGAGAACGCAAAGGAACAGATTTACCTTGTACCGTCCTTGTACCGCGAGTTTTTGAACAGAACATTCTCAAAAACTGGTGGGTCTGGCTCTTCGGAACGAAGTGCGAGCAATAAATTTTCCGCCGTACTGGCAAGATGAAAAACATTGGCATTACCATCGTTCGGGCTTCGTGGACGCTTTGCCGTGCGGATTTGGTTGGTATAAGCAAAGTTTGGCGGTGTTCCAGTTCCTCTTCAGTGAGGTCAGCGATATTCCCAAGACTTGAGAGGTCTCCTCAATTGAAAGGCCGCTAAAAAATCGTAGCTCCACGAATTCGGCTCTGCTGCGGGTCGACCTAGGCCAGTCCGTTCAAAGTGTCATCGAGCGCTATCAGATTTATGCGGCGGCTTGTCCAAGGCTTTCTTAAAAAGCCACATGGTCTCGCTTCTTCTCCGAGGTGGAGCCCTCCTCGCAGGACGATTGGCGGAATCATGTTTGCTTGTTTGCCAGAGCTACCAACGCAGCAAGTGCGCCGTTTTCTGATCCTTGGTCCAGGGCGGTCCGAGAGAATGACCCAGGGTAGAAATTTGTTGCCACATCCGAGTGAGTCGCCCGCTTTGCCGAACGTTGTCTGGACACATTCCTCAGGGTCACGTTCTCGAAGCCCGATGACAGAAAAGGTCTAGACCCTCGCATGCTCTCGAAAAGGCTTCGCGAACGGATCTGCGACCATGACACCCTTCGTTCCAAGCCGCAGGATCCCGGCGTGACCAAGGTCAGCGTGTTCAGCTGGCCTTACGCTCGTGCTCCGGGTGAGTCTCTGGCTCTTCAGGAGCACCCGGATTCCAGTTGTCAATTTGATTTTGGGCTTCCTCTTTTGAAATACCGTATCTCTCCTGAATTCTTCCGACCAGCTCATCGCGCTTCCCTGCGATGAACTCCAAATCGTCATCGGTAAGCTTGCCCCATCGTTTTTTGACGGTCCCTTTCATTTGCTTCCATTTACCTTTTGCTTGTTCCCAGTTCATGCATCCTCCAATCTGTGACATGCTCAATGTGTGAAAACGCTACGCCAGAACTTAGAGGCGGCCCGTAAGAAGCAAGATGAGCAAGATGACAACAATCAAGCCCAACCCTCCACTTGGGTAGTATCCCCATCCGCTGCTATATGGCCACGTTGGCAACGCACCTATGAGCAGCAAAATCAAGACTATTAACAGGATGGTCCCCATCTGTTCCTCCTTCGTTCAATGAAAGCGCTGTCGTGCTACCACCTCACTTGAAACTTAGCCCTAAAACCTCACAACAGATCAAACACGACTAATCCTCGGTTTAGTCGTGCCCTTCTTCTGGATCATAGGTTTTGCAGCCTCTGAACCACTATCGGGTACGGGCTGTAAATTCGACTCGAGACACGGTAGTCGGACGGCTGCCACAAAGTTCCGCGCGACGCTAAACCGACAGCAGCCGGTGGAAAAACGACCGATAGCGCTGCAGCGCGACGCGCAAGTCCTCAGTGGAAACTGTGTCTCCGCTGTCCCACTGCTTTTCGAGTTTCGACCGTTCCTCCGCGAACACTTCGGCTAAGCGCTTCATGGCCGATGCCACTAGCCCGTCTGCCTGCTCGACGGCCTTACGCGGCTCGTCCACAAACGCGGTCTGGATTTCATTCCAGCGGTTTCGCAGGTTTTCGAGCTCGTTATTCGGGAACAGCGAGGCCGAACCATGCTCTTCGCGGATTTCCTGCACCTTGCCCTGAACCGGCAAACGCGCGGAGACGGCCGGCTTCGGCACTCTTGTTTCAGGATGTTCATCGGCCCGGTTTGGCTGCCCTTGCGCCAGATCCGCGGTCGTGAGTTCTTCTTCTAGTCTGTCTTTTCTCAGTGGCGTTGCCATGCTCATGCACTCCTTTTCTCTTCGTGATGTTCGCCCAGCTTCTCCTCGTGATGTTCGCCCAGTAATTCTTCAAATAACATTCGGTAATGCATCATCGCCTTGCGCAAGTCTTCTGTGCTCGCCTGCCCGCGATTGCGGCGAATCGCAATCTCGTGCGCCGCGCGGTAGTTCTCCACGACGACGGGATAATCGACAGAAATATCCGCCGTGCGCTGCTCGAAATCACCCATGGGATATCCGCGAGCTTGCATCGCGTCGGTGACCAGGCTGTCGGCCAGCGTTACGGCGCCTTCGGGATCGTCCACGAAACGGCTTTGTACATCATTCCAGCGATACAGAAAGCTCGAGCGATCTGCCGCCGAAAGCGGATGAAGCCTGAACCTCTCGTGACGCTTCTCGCGAAACGCCAGCACGCCTTCGCCCTTGCGCACATCGCCTTCATGCCGCACAACTCGGTCGTACTCTGGCCCAAAGCGCTCGCGTAGTTTCTGGCTGCGGCGCTTGCGCATGATGGCAAATGCGATGGCGGCCACAGCCACCACCGCAATTACAAGAATCACAATCAGGAGACTCGAATTCATGTGCCCTCCCGTTCAAGAGTGTCTGACATGGGATTCGATCCAATGGATGGATGTTGTCCGCAGAAAACACGTACGGAAGCTAGGGTTGAATCGCGTGAAGCAACTCTGCCACGCGGGTTTTTGCCAGAAACTGACGATACGAACGCGGGTACGGCTTTACCCGTGTTGCACAACTGCACCACCCATTGTCATTCCTGCGGAGTCGAGGAACCTGTTGTTTCCCCCGCGGCTAATTAGTCACGACCAGTGGATGCACTGCTCTGGATTGGCGTCCACAGCTACACTGGAATTGGAACGAAGCCTCAGCAGCCAGACGGAATAGCCTTTTCGCCGCGTTGTTTTGCCGAGCCCACGGCTTCAGCAACCAAGATACCGGAAATCCGAAGCAGATCACGCTCGAATCTGAGTGCCGAAGTGGCAACTGTTTGCCGCCAAAGGAATCAAAAATTAAGACCAACGCCCAGCGCGAGAAGCAGGCTGGGCAAATTTTTATCTGACGGAAAGTCGAATGGACCAGTTCAGTCCGCTCGCACCACGACATCGCCTAAGAACCAAGGTTCTCATCGGTGTTTCAGCGGTTCTGGTTGCGCTTTTGGTGGTGGGCGCGATCCTTGTCAACCGGTACTAGCCATATACGGAGGTCGCCGTGCGTGATGATCTCGCGTCCGCGACCTCGGCAAACGTGCGTTTCGGCAACTTTCATAAGAAATTTTTCCCGCCAGGGTGCGTAGCTGAAGCCGTAATTTTTCAGCGCAACAGCTTCGGCGTTCCGCTGATTACCATTCGACGGCTAACGATCAGTAGCAACTTCGCAGGCCTAGTCCGTCGCCACGTCAATTTGATTCGTGCCGAAGGCATGCACGTGACCCTGAGTCGTTCAGCATTCACCGTGAGCAATTCTTCCAGTAAGCAGAGAACAATCGATGCATTGGTGGCAAGTGATGCGATCCTCGAGGTGCCTCGGCGATCTCCGCAGCGGAGCACGCGACTCGAATTTCACTCGTTTTCCCTGAAAAATCTCGGCGGTAGCGGTCTGACCCATTTTTCTGCGTGGTTTGACAATCCCATGCCCCATGGGGAGATTCGCACCGCAGGCGTATTTGGGCCCTGGAATTCCTCCCGCCCGGAGCAGACTTCCGTCGCGGGCAAGTATTCGCTCGAACATGCTGACTTGGGCGTGTTTGATGGGATCGGCGGAATCCTCTCGTCGGTTGGCGACTTCACCGGCACATTTAAGCAGGTGAATGTTCAGGGATCCAGCAACACGCCGGAATTCGAAGTGAAAAAGACCAAACATACATTGCCCCTCCGGACTCGATTTCATGCAATAGTGGATGCGACCAACGGAGATGTGATTGTGCCGCAAGTGAATGCGACCTTCGGCAAGAGTGACATTGAAGCACAGAGTAACATTGCCCATCGAGCAGATGGCAAGCGAACGGCAATTATTGACCTGCATTCCGAGCACGGACGGATCGAAGATGCGTTCTATCCGTTCATCCACAGTCCAAAATCCCCTCTCGCGGGGGAAGTCAGTTTTGTGATGCATGTGACCATTCCGTCCGGCCACGACCGCTTTCTCAAGAAAATTAACCTGCAAAGTAACTTCACAATTCACGGGGCCCGGTTCACTCATGCGGGGACGCAAACGGAGATCAGCAAACTCGGCGAGAGTCCTGGACAAAAGGAGCCGGATACGTCGGCGCTTTCAGATTTCAGCGGGCAAGTACGAATTAGTCATGGCATCGCGCAGTTTACGGATCTCTCAGTTCACGACCAAAGCGCCTCTGCAATATTTTGGGGAAGGTATGATCTGGTTGACGAAAAGGTGGACTTGCACGGCAAGTTAAAAACAGCAACTAGCCTGGCAAAGACCACTCATGGTATTAAGGCCGTGTTCGCCAAAGCAATAGAGCCATTTTTCAAAAACAACCCACACGAGACCCTGGTGCCAGTGAGGATTGGAGGAACTTATACGCACCCCAGGTTTGGCTTGGACGTCAACAGCAATATGTAAAGTTTTATTGGAACGCTTCTTCGGGGTTGCCGGGAATCTAGAGATTCGGATTTGAAACACGAATCCGCCCTTTTTGACGTACCGTTGTTCTCAGCGTGTGTTTTAGCCTGCGGAGGTCTGGAATGGCGACTCTCATGGAATCAAACTTTCCATGAGGTCTTTAAAGCGTTCAGCGAATCCTGCTGTGAGCGACCAGGGACTGGGCTGCCTTAGGATGTGGAGTTTGCCGTGTTTGTCCAGCACGTCGAAGTGAGTGGTTTTCCCTCTGCGATTGAACAGGATGTCTACCGTTGCCTTTCCGACGTGGAGGTTGCGTAAGGTAACGGCGGGAAGCCAATCCGGCAGGTGCGGATCCAGGAAAAGGATGTTCATCGGTGCATATGGGTATATGCCCAGAATGGCCTGCATAATCGAGAATAAACTTGATGCCGACCAGGCCTGGGGCCAGTTTGTTTTTGGATAGAGTGCGGGAAAGGGATGATCCGCGTCGCGCGGATGTCCACTGAAACATTCCGGCAGACGGTTATAGTCGAAAACCGCGCTAACCTCGAAAATGGCGCGCGCAATCGTGTGTAGCTCATCAATCAGCCCAAAGCGCATCATGCCCATCGCAAAGGTTCCGTGCTCGACTGGCCAGACCGAGCCCCGATGATAGCTGTAAGGATCGTATGCAGGATGTTTAGAAGACAAAGTGCGCACGCCCCAGCCGCTAAACATGTCATCGCGGAGGAGGCGGCGCGCAACCGATGCCGCTAGATCTTTGTGCACGATGCCGCAGGCCAGCAGGTGACCAGGGTTTGAGCTGATTGATTTGATCTGCCGGCGTTTGGCGTCGAGTCCGAGAGCAAAGAATTTCTCTTCGGGCATCCAGAAGCGGTCGTTAAAGCGCTTCTTCAATTCTGAGGCTTCGTCAAACATGCGGCGGGCCAAATCCCGGTCGTCCATAAACCACAACATTTCCGACATCCGAAGCTTCGCCACATACACGAACGCCTGCTCTTCGCAGGTGGAGATGGGAGTATCGATCTGGCTGCCGTCCTCATAGACGATAGCGTCCCCGGAATCTTTCCAGCCTTGATTCCGGTTGCCTTGAGTCGAACGCGTCTGGTAGTTGTAGAAGCCATCGCCGAAACGATCCGTATATTTGTCTTTCCATTGCAAGCCCAGAAGCGCGGGTTTGAGGAGTGGCTGGATCAGGTTCTTGTCCCCAGTCCAATGCCACAGCTCCGACAGCACGACAGGGTAAAAGGATGAAGTTGTCGCCGCGCCATAGTAACGGGAACGAGGGTTGTAATTGAGAGCGGCTAGCGGACCGGTATGAGCCTCGTGCAACATCCGGCCCGGCTGTTCGTCGCGCCAATCGTTTTCTACTTCTCCCTGCCACATGGGTAATTCATACAATGCGCCGCTCATCATGGCCGTGGACGCGATTGCCGCCTGCCATCCGGCGGTAAGGGTGTCTCGCCCGAACAGGGCGATATAAATAGGAAGGCCTGCGGCCATCACCCAGCCCCGGCCGCGGCGATCGAGATCCGGCAAGCGCAAGGCTGCTAGGTCATGTTTCGCTTGCTGAAGTGCGGATTCCACAACTGTAGAGAGTGTTTTCGCGCCGTTTGTGTCGAATTGTGTGGAGTTACTGAGGAAGATGGATCGCTTCCGATCGAGTTCATTGTGTGTGCCAAAGAACTGCCGGCAGTCGTAGAACGGCTGCATCTTCTTGCCTTCGAAAACAGGAATGAACTTAATACAGGTATGCCACGATTTCCGAGGCCTAAGACGCACTTCAAAGCGCAGCCGCGAATTACGGTAAACGGGGGGCGAGTCGGCATTCTCGATCTGCACAATCAACCCGCGATGAATATAAGCAACACCTCGATTGCCCTGATGCGAGTAGCGGTGTTTGGATCTGTAGTCATAGCTCAGTTCGGCACGGCGCGCGGAAAAACGCCGCCAACGTCGTCGTAGTTCTCCATGCTGTTTTCGCTTGAATGTTTCTGCCTGATCGGCGAAATCGGCATCCAACTCGATCTCGAATACGAAACGGGCCGCTTCTTGGCTGAAGTTAGTAAAGTCGATGTCTTCGTGTATTCCAAGGCCTACCGTGCGCGATACCTTCAGTTCGATGGTCTCTTCCGATGCGGCTTCCATCTCACCGGACCCGGTATCCTCCTTCCAATCAAGGCCCGGAGGAGGGAAGATGTAGTATCCAAGCCACGAGTGCTGCTCCACATTTGAAACCGCTACGGTCTGCGGTGTCTTACCATCCACGAAGTAGCGAAACTTTGACAAGACGCGCGTTTCAGCGAAGAAAAAACCATGCCCGAGAAAATCGCCAATCAAACCATCGAGATCGGTCGCCAGCACAGCTCTACCTTGGCTGCAGTAAATTGTTTTGGGTCGAGGAGTGAGTTTGGCCAGCGATCTGTGATGAAAATCTTTCATGGCCTCCGATACATTTCACGTGAAGTTCGCGTGGACAGCATTCCATCTGTGATTCAACCCAACGACTCACAGTCGCCTGCTCTTCGACCAAAACCATCCAGCCGCAGCGATTGCCAGTGCGCTTAGCGTAATCAATCCGGCGCGCACCATCGACTGCTTCACCGCGCCCTTGCGAGTTTCGACAAATTTTCTTTCCGGATACATGACGGGGCGGGTTTCAGAGCGCAGACCCAATTCAAGCACTTCCGCCAGGTGCAGAGCATGACGATTAGTTTGCTGCGCGACCTGCTCCCTGCAACTGAACCCGTCCGCAATAATGATGGTCGAGAGCCCAGCCTTGCGCACCTCAGGCAGCAGCTTCCGTTCGCCGCAAGCAACCGATACTTCGTACTTATCCTTCTCATAACCAAACGAGCCTGCCATTCCGCAGCAACCTGATTCCAGGACCTCTTCATCAAGCCTCATCTTTTGCATCAGCGACTTTTCTTCCTTGAAACGCATAATCGCCTTGTGATGGCAGTGTCCTTGTACGATGGCTCGCCGGTTCACGCGAGGCGGTTGATATTCCGGCACTCTTTTCTCGAGGAATTCGGATACCGTGAGCGTGCTCTCAGCCAGGAGACGCGCTTCGGCCGATTCAGGAAACAGACCATGGATCTCATCGCGAAACACGGAGCAGCAGCTCGGCTCCAAAACAACTATCGATGTACCCGCCGAAAGATGGGGAGCGAGCGCTTCAAGGTTTCGCCGAAGATAAGACTTCGCCATCTCAAGAAATCCATAGTCATACAGTGGACGACCGCAACAGAGGTGCTGGTCTAGCACTTGCACCTCGCATCCTGCGTGCTCGAGAACGTCGACTGCGGCTTCAGCGGTTTCCGGCATGAAGTAGTTATTGAACGTGTCGGCCCAGAGAAGCACTTTCGGACCGGTTCCGGGTCGGCGTCGCCGTTTGCGGAACCAAGCCTTGAAGGTTTCAGGGGCGAAAGGCGGAATCTCCCGCTGTCGAGGAACACCCGCCGCCAGTTTGGCGATATCACGCAAGCCCGGCAGCTGAGTGAACAGGTTTACGAAACCGGGAGCGATTGACGCCATGCGTGCCCACTTGTCGATCCATCCGAAGGCATAGGCAGACACAGGACGGATACGTCCCTTCCAATAATGCGCAAGGAATTCTGCCTTGTATGTCGCCATGTCGACGTTCACGGGGCAATCGCCTTTGCAACCCTTGCAGGCGAGGCATAGATCCAGCGCCTCCTTGACATGTTCGTCGCGCCAACCGTCGCGGATGACATCGCCATGCATCATCTCCCAGAGCAGATGAGTGCGACCACGGGTGGAATGCATCTCCTCATGCGTGACCATATAGCTGGGACACATCGTGTCCTGCTCGCCCTCACCGTTGTCACGACGGCACTTGCCCACACCCACGCACCGCAGGGCGGCATGGGCGAAGCTGCCGTGGTCGTCAGGGAATTTGAAATACGTCGCTGGATTCCACGGACGATAGTTTGCCCCCAGGCGCAAGTTCTCATGGATGCGATAGGGATCCACGATCTTTCCCGGATTCATCTTCCAGTCTGGATCCCAAATGGATTTGAATTCGCGAAACGCCTCGATCAACTCAGGCCCAAACATCTTGTGTAGAAATTCGGCTTTCGATTGTCCGTCGCCGTGCTCCCCGGAAATCGAGCCACCGTAGCTAGTCACCAAGTCAGTGGCTTCGTCCATAAAGGAACGCCACTTACGAATTCCAGCCTCGCTCATCAGATCGAAATTCACGCGACAATGGATGCACCCCTGACCGAAATGGCCGTAGAGGGCGGACCTGTATTGATATTTTTCGTACAGCTTGCATAGGTCTCGTAGATAATCGCCAACTCTGTCGGGTGGAACCGCGGAATCTTCCCAGCCTTCCCAGGTCAGCGGCTCGCCGGGAACGAAGGCCGTTGCGCCGAGGCCCGCCTCACGCACGTCCCAGACCTCTTGTTGCTCGTCTTCTTTGACAAAGAGTTTCATGCTGGGCTGATTGGAGCCTTCTAGGGCCCTCATCGTTTCCTGCGCCTGCTCTTCGGCTTCTTCAGTTGTAGCCGCGCCAAATTCCACGACCAGCCAGCCTTTCCCTTCGGGGAGAACTGAAAGATCGTCCACTTGGGGCATTCCTTTTCTTCTGACGTTGGCAATCAGGAATTCGTCGAGCCCTTCAAAGCCAATGGGTCTGTGTTCGAGAATCTTGGGGACGTGATCGCCCGCTTCATAAATGCTGGGATAGCCGAGCACGAGCAGTACGCGTTTGGGATAGCTGTAGACAAGTTGGACTTGCGCTTCGAGAATCGTGACGCAGGTGCTTTCGCTGCCGACCAGTGTGCGGGCGAGGTTGAAGCGTCCGTCTTCTCCCGGCAACAATTGATCAAGGTTGTAGCCGGAAACGCGTCGTGGAATGCGCGGATATTTTTCTCTGATCAGATTTGCGTATCGTTCCCGTAATTCACGGAGTTGCGCGTAGAGCTTTCCTATTCTTCCTCCTTGAGCAGCCCGCTCGTGAAGTTGCTGATCATCCATCCAGCCCACTGACATTTGTGTTCCGTCGTAGAGGACAATGTCCATCGAGAGCACATTCTCCCCAGCTTTTCCTGCCATTTGCGCGTGAACGCCGCAGGAATTGTTACCCAACATGCCACCAAATGTGCAGTGATCGTGCGTCGCGGGATCCGGTCCCCAAGTTAACGTATGAGGTTTAGCGGCATTGCGAAGAGTATCGCAAATTGTTCCGGGCTCGACGCGGGCATATTTCGCTTCGGGATTCAGTTCGACAATGTTGTGGAGATATTTCGACCAGTCTATGACCACGGCCACGTTGCAGCATTGTCCAGCCAGACTGGTGCCACCTCCTCGCGAAAGCAGAGACGCTCCGAACTTCCGACACGCGGCAATCGTCTCGATGACGTCCTGCTTGGATCTGGGAATAACCACCCCGATCGGCACCTGACGGTAGTTGGAGCCGTCGGTGGCATAAAGCGCTTTACTGCCAGCATCGAAGCGAACTTCGCCCGAGACTGTCTTTCGCAGTTCGGCCTCCAACGCGCCTGTGTCAACTTCAAGCGAGCGATTCCGCCACGATTGCCTTAATTCTTCCGATAAGACCAGCGGAACCCGATTCGCAGACACCTCTCCTCCTTTAGGCTGCAAAACGCTCGACATCAGCCTGTTTCAATTCAATTCCCAACCCCGGCCGGGACAGATCCGGACGCAACTCGCCGTTGACCGGTGGACGTATCCCGTCAAAGAACATTTGTTCAATGCGAACGTGATCGTGAAAGTATTCCAAGTGGCGTACAGGAGTGGCTGAGCAGCAGACATGGGTGTGCAACGCCGGGGCGGTATGCGCCGAAAGAGGCACATGAAATGCCTCGCACAGTGTCGCGACTTGCAGAAACCCGGTCATACCTCCGCAACGCGTCGTGTCCGCCTGCAGCACATCAACTGCTCCGGACGCGAGCATGCGACGAAAGTATCCAAGGTCATATCCGTATTCTCCCGCCGTGATGTCCATAATGGCAGGAGCGCGATCGCGCAGCAGTCGCAAGCCGGCCAGGTCGTCGGAGGAGACGGGCTCTTCAAACCATTCCACGTTCAGTTCGGCAAACCTTTCAGCCTGCGCCAATGCTTGCTTTCGGCTGTAGGCTCCGTTGGCGTCCACAAAAAGTTCGGCGTCAAGACCGATCACTTGACGGGCGGCGCGTACTCTTCCGAGATCTGCAGACGCATCGCGTCCGACTTTCATCTTCACGCGGGGAATGCCACGCTCAACCCAACCTCCCAGCTGCTTTTGCAGTTGTTCCATGGAATACGACGTGAAACCGCCGCTGCCATAAATCGGCACTGATTCCCGAACAGAACCTAAGAGATTGACCAAGGGAAGGTCCAACAAACGTGCCTTCAAATCCCAGAGCGCTGAATCCACCGCTGAAATTGCCATGGAGACGATTCCTGGTCGTCCCAGGTTTCGGGTTCGGCTGACCATGGCGTTCCAGTTGGCGGTAATCGCCATGGCATCGCCGCCTTCAACTATTTTCGACAGCAGATCATGTATTAGCGCGGCAGTCGCCATATCAGCGTAGGTATACCCCAGCCCTTTTCGATTCCCAGCACTTGCGCGCGCCAACACCAGCGTAGTGCTCGTCCATTCCAGCGTTCCATCGGATTCAGGAAATTCGGTTGGAATTCGGTAGGACGACGTCTCAATTCGTTTGATCGGAACGCCGCTTGACGTGAGAGACTCCTTTCGCCGATTTGCTAGCACGATGCAGTGATAACCGTATTGATTTCATGGCATCCGGTGTTTGAATCTACAAATATAGAGATGATTTATTAACGGGAAGAGGTAGCTTCACGGTTCTTAACCGCTGTCAGAAATCAGGTGTCCCGACGCCCTGAATGTCATCCCATTCCGAAGGGATAGTTCCGCATTTTCTTTCCCCAACATTCTTTCCCGATTGAGTGGCCAACCTCTGTCGGAATCGCATCTCTAATACGAATACGGCAGGCTCAACCGGACTCATGATGGAGGAGTGTTATGACCGCAGCTGATGTGCTCGTCGAAGCGCTGCTTGATTGGGGTGTCGAGGTTATCTTTGGGCTTCCTGGTGACGGTATCAACGGCATCATGGAGTCGCTTCGTACCCATCAGGAAAAAATTCGATTTGTTCAGGTGCGGCACGAGGAGGCTGCTGCTTTCATGGCATGCGGCTACGCCAAGTTCACGGGAAGGCTGGGAGTCTGTCTCGCCACATCGGGCCCGGGGGGCATACATCTGCTAAATGGACTCTACGATGCCAAACTCGACAATCAACCGGTACTCGCGATCACCGGGCTGCAGTTTCACGATCTTATCGGAACCTACACGCAGCAGGATGTTGCCCTCGACAAACTATTCATGGATGTTGCGGTTTTTAACGAGCGCATCATGGGTCCCACGCATGTGGAGAACATCACGGACTTGGCTTGTCGAACTGCGCTCGCTTACCACGGCGTTTCTCACATCACGTTTCCAGTTGACCTCCAGGAAAAGGAGGTCAAGGAGCGGCAACGTTCCAAGCGCAACGTTCCGCATCATACTTCGGACTCGTACGCGCGCAGTGCGCGCCTTCCCGATCCCGTGGACCTTGAGAAGGCCGCCGAAATCTTGAATCGGGGAAAGAAGGTCGCAATCCTGGCAGGACGAGGAGCCCTCAATTCGACCGTTGAACTGGAGCAGACTGCGGAATTGCTAGCAGCTCCAATCATAAAGGCGCTTCTCGGCAAAGCCGCGGTGCCCGATGATAGTCCTTACACGACCGGCGGAATTGGTCTCCTCGGCACCAAGCCCTCGCAGGAGGCAATGGAAGATTGCGACACGCTCCTGATCGTCGGTTCATCTTTCCCTTATATCGAGTTCATGCCCAAGCCGGACCAGGCTCGGGGAGTACAAATCGAGCTCGATCCGAAACGCATAGGACTGCGATACCCGGTGGAGGTCGGCCTAGTCGGCGATAGCCGCAACACTCTGCGTGAGTTGCTTCCATTGCTGAAACGCAAAGAGGACAGAAGCTTCCTTCAGGCCGCGCAGGCCGCGATGAAAGACTGGTGGGAGGTCATGGAAAAACGCGCGACTCGGCGCGACAAGCCTATGAAACCGCAAGTGGTGGCTTGGGAACTTGGTAAGCGTCTGCGGGATGATGCCATCGTAAGTTGCGATAGCGGAACCATTGCAACCTGGTGGGCTCGACATATTATCGCTCGCCGTGGTCAGATGCACACTCTGTCGGGAAATCTTGCCACCATGGCGCCGGGATTGCCCTATACCATCGCCGCTCAGATTGCCTTTCCGAAGCGGCAGTGTGTTGCCTTCGTCGGGGACGGCGGCTTTTCGATGCTAATGGCAGAATTTGCAACCGCGGTGAAGTACAAGCTACCAATCAAGGTCGTCATCATCAAGAACAACACACTAGGACAAATCAAGTGGGAGCAAATGGTTTTTCTCGGCAACCCCGAATACGGCGTTGATCTGCATCCGATCGATTTTGTGGCGTTCGCACACGCCTGCGGCGGAATCGGCTTTAGCGTCGAAGAACCCGCGGAGTGCGAACATGCCGTGGAAGAATTTCTGAACGCTCCTGGTCCAGCGGTCTTGCAAGCGGAGGTGGATCCCTTTGAGCCACCCATGCCGGCGAAGGTGAAGGCCGAACAAGCGCTGCACTTTGCCGAGTCGCTGGCCCGCGGCGAGCCAAACCGGAAGAAAATCGCGCTGACCACCCTCTCTGACGAGGTGCGGGAATTGATCTAGGAACTACGGCCCTCGCCGGAGCGATCAAAAGGAGTTGTTGTGAAGGCGGAAACTGTCGTCATCACCGGCGCATCCGCAGGCCTCGGGCGAGCGGCCGCACAGGAGTTTGGACGGCATGGAGCCAGGATCGGCCTGCTCGCGCGGGGCGTCGACGGACTGGAAGCGGCAAAGCGCGAGATTGAGGGCCTAGGAGGAACGGCCCTCGTTGTCCAAACCGACGTGGCGAATTCGGCGGCTGTCGAGCAGGCAGCCGACTCTGTCGAGCGGAAACTGGGACCGATCGATATCTGGGTGAACAATGCGATGGCTTCGGTTTTCTCGCCAGTCAAGGAGATGGAACCGGAGGAGTACAAACGAGTCACCGAAGTCACCTATCTCGGCGTTGTGTACGGCACTCTCGCGGCTTTGAAGCGCATGCTGCCGCGCAATCGCGGCACGATTGTCCAGGTCGGCTCGGCGCTAGCCTATCGAAGCATTCCACTTCAGTCCGCTTATTGCGCGGCCAAGCACGCTGTTGCGGGATTTACCGACTCATTGCGCTGTGAGCTGATTCACGACAAAAGCAACGTCCGGCTCACGATGGTGCAGATGCCGGCGTTGAACACGCCGCAGTTTGGCTGGGTGAAAAGCCGACTCAAGCACAAAGCCAAACCGGTGCCGCCGATTTTTCAACCCGAGGTTGGCGCGAGAGCTATTTATTGGGCGGCTCATCACGGGCGCCGTGAGTTGTACGTCGGATGGCCAACGGTGGAAGCGATCATTGCCAACAAACTTGCCCCCGGCGCACTCGATCACTACCTCGGTCGAACGGGCTTCCGTTCGCAGCAAACATCTGAACAGGAGGATCCCGGGCGGCCCGATAACTTGTGGAACCCGGTCTCAGGTGATCACGGCGCTCACGGGACGTTTGATGCCCTTGCGCACGAGAGAAGCTGGGAATTGCGGGCAAATCTTGACCGACTCTGGATCGGCACCGGCCTGGCGACGGTCGCGGTTGCTGGACTCTTCTTCTTTTTCAAGCTCCCTATGAGACGCATGCTTTTGGCATCAGTGAGACGCCAATAACGCAATATCAAAACTCTTCACGAAACCGATGTCCAGTTCAGTTCCATACATTTAGGAGTCTCAACGCAGAGTCCGAACGGGGCATCTGAGTGTGGTGTAGGCAGTATTTGCTCCCGGACTTTGAAATGAGCGACAAACTGACAACCGCCTGGTGGTCCCTGAGAATTGCCTTCTTTCTTGGTCCCTTCCTGGCAGGCTTGAATAAGTTCTTTCACCTGCTTGTGAACTGGGATCAATACTTGGGCCCTACGGCACAACGCATCCTTGGAAGTGTCAGCCATCCGTTTATGCTGATCGTTGGGGTCGTAGAAGTGATCCTCGGCCTGATGATCGTCACTCGCTGGACGAGGCTGGGAGCTTACATTGCAAGCGTCTGATTGCTGCTGATCGCGATCAATCTGGTCACGACGGGCCAACACTGGTGCCCGACCTGTACCTGTTGAAATCCGCAAGGCCGCCTGAATTTCAGTTTGGAAGCATGCGCCCACCTTGACCGACTTACGGTGTCATCCTTGCGTTCCACTCTTAAACATATGCCGAAGTTTATAGGCAAGCTCTTGACTCAATCCCCTCGCGGTGAGTGTCCCTGCTGTTTTGGGCGTGGATTTGGGGGCCCCAGGACTGATTTTCGCCATTCCGCCGCGCTTGGCGCTGCCAAGATCATTTGTGACCCCATCGACTCCTGCGTGATCTAGGATCATGGCTGGAAGAATCAGTGAGACCAAACCCAACTTGAACATGAGGATTGGAAAGGCAAACGAAATCGAGCCACAAACAGCTCCGCGCGGCTGTTTCTCGAAGGAATACATATGCCAACCAAAGAGAAAAGCCGATGGGTGTCCGATGTTAAGACCGATTCCACACATCCGCCGCCAGGTTTGTTCAATAAAGAGCGCGATGACCATTGCGCGAACGTTGGCGTCCAATAGAATTTCTCCAAAAGGGCCTGGGTCTGGCTTGCGGATGCTGACCTACTTCATGAATCGCGCGGGACGTGGGCTTAGCGCCGAACGGCCGGCGGAGCCGCAAAAGGCCAAGGTTTTGCTTCGAGTCCCATCAAATGGGCGAAAAAAGCGGAGGGCAAGAAGAAGGCCGCCTGAAGGGGACCCCTGTCCAGCGATCATCGGACGTGCTTGACCGTGGCTACCCCAAATGCAGGTCCCCCTACGGTGAACCTGGGATTGCGCTCACGGGACTCCATGCCGATACTGGGTTTTTATTGCACGATCTCCAGGAGGTTGCATCCTATGCCCGAACTCGAGACAGTTGAGAGAGCCCGAGAAGATGCCCGTGAGGGCAAGTCTCCGTCCACGCAAGCCGGAGAATTCGTCCGCGAAGAAATACATCACGTGCGTGAGGGGAAACACGGTGCGCGTTCGCCCCAGCAAGCCGTTGCGATCGGGCTTTCTAAGGCACGCCGCGCTGGGGTGAAGTTGGGAGCACCGAAAGGCCCGGTGTTGGTTCGCAGGAAAGCAAAGCAGGATGTCGAGGCGGGAAGAAATCCGCGTCACAAGACTTCTCGCAAGCGATCTCGAGCAATTTCTGGCGCACTTAAGCGAGAATCCAAACGGAGCGCAAGCCGGCAAGCAGTATCGCTGCAGGCCAAGAAGAGTTCAGCAAAACGTGGGAAGCAAGCACGGAGCGCTGCGGCAAGGAAAGCTGCTCGCACGCGAAAAGCTGCATAGTCGACAATCTCAACAAATCTAAGGTGCCGCGGATTCAGGCTCAAGGCTCTGAATCCGCCTGATTTCAAGTTGTAACGTGGCCGAGTTCGCGCCGCTCAAATCGCTCGAGCCAGGATCAGGGCTATCAACCCAAGCTCCCAATTGCTTTTGCAGTTGTTCCATGGAAGATAAACCTGTTCGCCATCCTCTTTTCAGAGGATGCATCCAAGAACAAAACAGGAATATATGGAGCTAGAAATGAAAACCGTTCGATACGCGGTGTTCGCAATAATTAATATTAAGGTCTCTGATCATCCAAAACCGAGTTTCTCGAAGATAAGACGGCATAAGCCAGTGTTTTTAACGGACTGAATCGAGGAAGACTTGTCAATCGGGAGAAGAAAATGAAGCGGCGGTCCAAATCAAAATCAAACAAGATCCGCTATGCGGTGGTCGGACTGGGACACATTGCGCAAGTCGCAGTGCTCCCCGCATTTAAAAACGCGGCTAATTCTGAGCTAGTGGCGATTGTTTCCGGAGAGCAGGAAAAGCGCGAAAAACTCGCCAAGAAATATCGGCTCGAACATTCGTACAAATACGACGACTATGATCAAGTCCTCGCACAGGTTGACGCCGTCTACCTTGCGGTGCCGAACCACTTGCATCGTGAGTATGCGGTTCGAGCCGCGCAAGCGAACGTGCATGTGCTCTGCGAAAAGCCAATGGCGGTCACGGAAGAGGATTGCCAGGCAATGATTGATGCTGCGAACGAGGGCGGCATGAAGTTGATGATCGCCTACCGATTACATTTTGAGGCGGGGAACCTTGAAGCGATCCGATTGGCGGAGAGCGGCACGCTAGGAAACCCGCGAATCTTCACCTCGGAATTTGCACAGCAGGTGACGGAAGATAATCCTCGTGTAATCGAGAGTGCAGAGCGTGGTGGAGGGCCGCTTTACGACATGGGAGTGTACTGCATTAATGCCGCGCGATATCTGTTCCGTGACGAGCCGATTGAAGTGTTCGCCGCAGCCGCAAACGATGGAGAGAAACGCTTCCAAAAGGTGGAAGAAATGATCTCCGTGGTGATGCGCTTTCCGGAGGAACGCATTGCGACATTCACCTGCAGTTTCGGCGCAGCAGATGTCAGCCGATACACGCTGATCGGGACGGAGGGCTTGCTCACCGCCGATCCTGCATACGAATATGCGATGGAGATCAAGCACCACCTAACCATCGGCGGAAAAACGAAAACAAGAACTTTCCCCAAGCGCGACCAGTTTGCGCCCGAGCTCATTTATTTCTCGGATTGCATTCTGAACAACAAAGAGCCGGAGCCATCAGGGCTTGAAGGCATGGCTGACGTGCGCATTGTGCAAGCCATTTACGAATCGGCGAAGACCAGGAGGGTGGTTGAACTACCGGAGCTCCCAGCCAAGAAGCGCCCGACCGCGCGTCAGGAAATTCATCGTCCAGCTCATGGAAAGCCGAAGACGGTGCGCGCAAAATCTCCGTCGGGGGAGGCAGCGTAAGGTGAGCCTGCCCCGCGAGCAAAGAACCAAGGTTGATGAACCGTGAGTGCAATGCTGACACAAATCCTTATCCGGGTAATTGTCGGCGGAATCATAGTTTCCATATTTGCGGTTCTCAGCGACACATTGAAACCGAAGAGCTTCGCTGGACTTTTTGGAGCAGCGCCGTCTGTCGCCCTGGCGACGATCGTTCTCACAGTCGCGAAGGAAGGCCGGAACTATGCCGCGATCGAAGCCCGCTCGATGATCCTGGGTGCGGTCGCTTTCTTTCTATATGCCTGCGTCGCGTCTCGTTTCCTGATTCGCGGAAAGTGGTCGGCTCTGCGGGTTATGCTGACGACTCTATCGGTCTGGTGTGTTTCTGCCTTTGGCCTATGGCTGGTACTTCTCAGATGATAGTCACTGTCAGACCTTCCGTGATTGCCAGAATTCGGTGGTACGAATATGCTTCTCGCTTCATATTTGGTGGCTTGGCGACAGCCGTTGCAGGCGTGATAGCGAAGGAGTACGGGCCAAGCATCGGAGGGCTATTTCTAGCTTTCCCCGCAATTTTTCCAACCAGCGCAACGCTGATCGAGCAGCATGAAAAGCGGAGGAAACAGCGCACTGGAGGGCACGGCACCTTACGTGGACGAAAAGCCGCCGCACTCGACGCCGCTGGAGCCAGCATCGGCGCATTTGGACTCCTCACATTCGCATGTCTGGCGTGGAAACTGATGCCAGACCTCTCACCGTGGGCAACGCTATCGATCGCGACGTTGGGCTGGCTGGCAGTATCAATGCTCGGCTGGAAACTTTGGCACATCTTTTAGTAGACTCTTATCTTTGCTTCAGCGGGCGGCTCAATTGCACGCACTTCGAGAGCTTCTACGGCTGCCTTCGCTCCCCTATGTAGTAATTCTTCCTCTTGCTGACTGATGTTTCTCGTACGAGTGTCGAGTACGAGTAGTGATCCCAGTACTTTCCCGTTCCTATTCAGCAACGGTTCACCTGCGCAAAAATGGATTCCCTTTTCAGAAAGCAAAGGGCTACTGGCAAAACGCTGATCGCTCGCCATATCCTCGATTACCACTGTCGATTTCTCTTTCCCGATCGAACTTCCGAGGAAATGTTCTATGGTCTCTACACCCGAAGCCAGGTCAGAAGGCAAACCGGATTGTGATTTCCAAATCTTTCCCGCTTCGTCGGTTACAGTTAGCACAGCAATTGGGGCATTCAAAGTCTTGGCTACGCCTTGAACAATCCGGTCCAACACATCTTGGATGGGAGTGTTCGAGGTATCTAGCAAATCGAG
>WNGK01004782.1_pt1 | contig 31940 bp, 32 predicted proteins | sample 5400601 | NCBI WGS metagenome assembly WNGK01 (sample SAMN13153376, study PRJNA577476) | soil metagenome | isolation source: 60 cm soil or saprolite under Garry oak tree replicate 1 | place: USA:California | collected 2016-06-15 | reverse complement strand
GGTTCCAGGATCCCAAGAGGAGGTCTCCACGGACGGCGGCGTGATCGCGCTCGGGGTCCTGGGGGGCGGTGATCGTGATCGCGCTGCTCTTCTACTGGTACGGCAGGACGGCGTTCCATCAGGCGCTCGTGGAAGGCGGCGCAGCCCCGCCGTCGATCCCTCGACGCTTACCCGAAAGGCCAGCGGAGCGAACTGAGTCTCCATTCCCGGAGGGCGCTCGAGCCGGCAGCCGCTAGCGCCCGAGCCTCAGACCGCACCGCTCGCGGGCCGGAACCCCCGGCCCCTCCAGCAGATCCACTGGGGCGGGGCTTCTCTTCTTGGGGATACCCGGAGGCACCCGCAGGCACCCGCGCAGCGAAGTCCATCCTTGGGACAACCAGTCAAGCTCCCACGGAAAGGTGAGGAGAACCTGAAAGCGGGGGTGCCTCTCCGGCCATGTATGCGGCCGGAGGGTCCGATGCGTGGACGAAGAGTCGCAATGAGGAGAACGATGTGCGCCGCGGCGACAGCCTCGCGCTCGCCAGCCCTGCTCGCGGGCCACACCTGGGCGATCGGGACGGTCGCCGCTGGTCGTCGGACCGGGACCCTCCCGAGGGGGTCGTGCTCCCGCCGCTTCAGCTCTACGACGGGACGTACCGGACCGGCGCGGAGGTCTTTATCTACACCAGGGGGCCGCGGATCAACCTCAGCACGGTGAGCTTCTCCAACGGGACATCTTCGTTCAAGGTCGGGGCGTGCGCGGTCAAACTCGCCTCCGGGCGCGGGGGGAAGCGGCGCGCACTACACGCGGTGCCTGCAGGCGGGATTTGTGCAAGACGTCATTCGTCCAGGATCTTCGTCGGACTTCGCCAGCCCCTCCGGGGCGATGGATCCTTAGGTCCCCCGGCGCCAATATGGCCGCCGAGATGCTCACCGACCAAGAGGGCGAATCCAACCAGGCACTCGCCCACCGGCGGTGCCCGACGCGCTGGCGAGACCCGACGCTTGACCGGACCGCCCACCCGGGCCACTGACCTTGTGCCCAGGCGCCACCCACCTCTGCTGGTGGGTCCCCGGCCTTGCGGAAGGGCCTTCCGTCTGGCTTTGCATTGACAAGCCGACCGGACTGCCGAGCTGGTCTCGTGCGACGACAGATCGATGCCGGGGCGACCGGCGTCATCGCGGCCACACCTCTTCACGCGCCCGATCCAGTGGATGCCGTCCGACTGAGCGCTGAGGACTTCGGGGCGGGAGCCGAACCATCGCCGAACGGGACGGTCGACCGCCGATTGCTCGCCGAGCAGAGCAGATCTCGGCGCAAAGCCTATCTCGGGGCCGGGGTTCGAGACTGGGGCCTCGCCCCCTACGCCCCGTCGGACGAGTTGGGTGTGATCCGCGACGCCTTTCGCACGCTCGTTAGCAACGTCATTGGGCATCGGCTGACGCGTCGCCGCCTTCACCGTGCGCTGCAATCGGTCACGAGCCCGGTAAGGATCTCCCTCGGGAGCGGCACCGAGCCACAACCGGGATGGGTGGGCATCGACCGACGGACCGCTCGTGGGGTGTATGCCAACGATCTGCGGATGCCGCTATCACTTCCGGCCACAACGGTCGACGCGATCCTGGCGGAGCACATCGTTGAGCATCTTGCATTCGACGACATCGAGCCGCTCCTCAAGGAGTGTCGACGAGTGCTGAAGCCGAACGGCATCGTTCGGATCGTCTGCCCAGACGCGAAGTTGATCGGCGAACTCCTCCTTGAGATCGAGTCCGATCGCGTTACTCGTCAGCTGGCTTTCGAAGCGGACCTCAATCGATGGGCCGACGACGACCTGTTCCGCATACGCGTCGCGAATCGGCTGAGTCATCAGTGGGGTGATCATGCCTCCTTGCTGACGAGCGGTGCCCTCATCGCCTTGCTTCGTCGGACCGGCTTCGTGGACATCCGGGAGTGTGCCGCTGACTCGACGATCTACTTCGACGACGTCCCGGGGACCCATCTCCATCGGTTCCCACAGTCGGCCTTCGAAGCAACGGCCGTTGAAGCGCGCGCGCCATCAGGGGCGGCGCCACGCACGCTTCGGGCAGCTCGCCTCGGAGCGCAATCCTGATGAGCCGGGTGGAGCGATCAGCGGGCAAGCCCGGTGACACTGATGGTGTGGACGACGCTCCTCTCAGCGACTCGCTCCGGAGCACCTTGTCCACGCTACGAAGCGCGCTTCATCGGCACGAGCAGGTCGTGGACTTCCGGCCCGGCGCCCGTGAGCGGCTCGAACAGGCGGCGGACTGGCTCGCTGCCAGTAGGGGACCTGGCGGGTTCTGGAGCTCGGTGCCCACGACGGCCTTGAGCGCGCTGGCTATCGCGTCGTGGCGGCCGGGCTTCGCTGCGCACCTGGTCAGCGCCGGCCGGTGGCTGCTCGACATGGGAGCGAAGGGCTATTGGAACAACGAATGGGACGCCGCCGTTTGCCTGAGAGGAGCACAGGTCGTCGGCCTCGCCTCCGACCCCTACTACCAGAAGCGTATCGCGGCTCTGTGTGCGCTCGACCCGGATCCAGCGATGTGGCGCGCACGGCCCCACCATGCGGCGCAAGTGTTGGCCACGCTGACATCTGCAGGCGTCGACGCCAACATCACGAGTCGGTGGACGTCGGGATTGGCCGATCTGGTGAGCTTCGGGGATGGCCCTTATGTGTGCGGCCAGGTCGTCCACGCGCTGGTTCGCCATGGAGGGGTTGATCCCCGAGGCCTCGATGACACCCTCGCTAAGCTCGCAAACTACATGCAGAAGTCATCTTGGTCGACCGCGTCGTTCTTCGATCACGTCGGTGCGCTGATCAGCCTCGGAGCGGCCGGCACACGAGGGGGCGAAGTCGCCTCGACGGTCGATCAGCTCTTCTCCTCAGCCTACCGATTCGACGGCTCCTTCTATCAGGAGGCGCTCTTCACCGCCTGGGCGCTTCTCGCATTGCGGGAGGTCACGACGGTGCGGAAGGTCGTGATCGACATTCCAGCGTTCCGGGAGTCCTTCTGGAGAGCGGACCATGCGCTCCAGAGGATCACCGCAAGGGAGCAGCAGGAGCGAGGCGCCGCCAGGCGAGCAGGCCGCCTGGACGTACTACACCTTTGCGGCCTGGTGGTCGTGTTGGTCTTGACGGTCGTGGTTGCTGTGCATTGGAACAGCTCGGGATCGTTGCTGATCAGCGTCGTCATCCTCGGGCTGCTCGTCGCGTCGTGCACGGCCTACCTCGCCTACGTGATACGAAGAATACGCCGCAAGCGGTAGCCGTGCTTGGCTGGCATGGATTCGGCCGCGTGAGTCGCCGGCCGATTCCGTTGGATACGACTGTCGTGAGGTAGCCCCGGCCACCCACTGCACCCGCCACGACCCGTAGGCAGCGCTGAGAAGAACGACCCATCAAAAGTCGACGTTAGAGCTGGGACACACTCATCCAATCTAAGGCCCCCCGCGGCCGCGTTGTAAAGATAACTCGCCTCTTGACTCCCCGGCATCCCTCCTCTATATACATTGTTCACCAGTACGGAGCGTGGGCGGGCCAGCCCAAAACCGTCGAGGGTCATTCCCTCCCCGACTGGGGGGCGTGGCATTTGCGGGCGGCGGCCGCGATGGGGGAGCGACAGGTGCCGGAGATCGCGCAGATTCGTGTCCACGGCGTGGGCGGCGCCACACCCGAGGGTTTGCTCGGGCTCCCGCCAGGCACCGAGACGGTTCGCGTGGCCGGCGACGAGGCATCGGGTTTCTACGTACGCCCCATCGACCACGGAGAAGAGGGCAGCGTCGTTGAGGGGTTCGTGTGGGGCAAGCTCACGTCGGGTTCATTGGCGCAGGCGCTCTGGATCTTCCTGCTTCCCTTCACGCTTTTCAACGTCGCGAACTGGATGTATCCGCGGCGGAAGCAACGGGCCGGACGCGTCGAGATCGAAGGGGCAGCTGACGCCGGGGGGAATGCCGGCCCGGCGGCGCCCGAACGTACCCACCCCGTTGACACGGACCCTTTCCAGGCACCTCGCGATACCTGGCGCTCCGCGAGCCGGTTCGTCATGTTTCTTCTTGGGCTGGCCCTCACAGCGAATTATGTGCTGTGGGAGTTCGAGCTTGTCGTCCGGCAGCTCCTCTATGACCGCGCTTGGTCGACCCCCACCGTCCGGTTCACCCTCGGGGTGGGCGCAACCATCGCTCTTGGTCTCCTCGTCCTGTGGATCGCGTTGCGGACCCGCACCGACTTCGAGCACGTTCCGACGCCACAGGCCCTCCACGAGCGCCTCGCCGAGCCGAAGCCGGCTCGTCTCGGCTTTCCGCTAATCAAGGAGGAGCGGCTTGCCGATCCCTTCTTCTGGACCCACGCGAAGGATTCCGCCCGGTTGCTTGGGTGGCATTTGTGTGTGGGGACCGCAGTTCTCGCCACGGCAACCCTCTGGACGCTCCCCCACGCGCTGAGAAGCGCTGACCCTTTGCCCGAGGGACTGAACCTGGGGCCTCTGTTTCTCTGGCTCGGACTGGTCGTCGGCGCCCTGTTCCTAGCCCTCCTCCTCACCTATCTGGTCGCGTGTGGGCTCCATGTAGCCGACGACGCCTTCCGCGTGCTCCCGCCCGTGGTTGTCGCAGGCCTGAGCTTCGGGCTCGCATCCGGTGCGTTCTCCGGTCTGGGCTCCGTCATCCGAGCCAGGACCAACTCTGTTGGGACGCCGGACTTCGACCTTGGGGCGGCGTTCGGCGTGGGCATGATCGCGTTCATCGTCGCGTTCCTCTGGTGGCTTGTCCAACACGCGTGGCTCAAGAGGCGCCACGAGAAAAGTTCTATGAAAAAACACCATGACCCTCCGGTCGACGACTCTGTGAGGCGGGGTAAGAAGCGAGGTCCCGAGCCTGGTGCGGAGCAAAAGGGGGTCTCGGAGTTCTTCCTGGGAAAGATTGCGTTCGTGCGAGCCCTCGCCCCAGGGATCCGGAACATGGACTGGGTCCTCACAGCCACCTCGTTCGCGTTCCTCATCGCGGCCGGTGCCATCCTCGTCTACGACCTCCTCCATCCCGGCCCCCCGCCCGGATGGTTGGCGTTCCTCGCTTCCTTCGGAGCGTGGGCGGTCAAGACGGTAATCGCTGCGGCCATTCCCTTCCTGGTCTACCGGGCGTTCAAGCCGAGCGCTCGGGCGAAGATCGCCATCATCTGGGACATCCTCACGTTCTTCCCGCGCCGATATCACCCGTTCGCAGTGCGACCGTACGCTGAGCGGGCCGTCCCCGAGCTCGAGGGCCGGCTGAATCGCCACGTCTACCAGAAGGGGCGACGGGTCGCCCTGTGCGTGCACAGCCAAGGATGCGTCCTGGCGTTCGCGGCGTTGGAGCAGCTCTCAGCATGGAACCCCGATCTCACTCGACAGATCGCTCTGATCACGTTCGGATGCCCGCTCGCCCAGCTCCACGCCCGTTTCTTTCCGCAGTGTTTCGGACGGGACCTGTTCGAAGCGCTCCCGAGCAAACTGTTCTCCCCCGAAGGCCATCCGGAGATCGCGTGGAAGAACTTCTACCGTCTGACTGATTACATCGGTCAGACCGTATTCCCCGAGGGGAGTCCATTCAGCGGGATCGATGAGAAGATGCCAGATCCACCGCAGGAGCCTCCTCGCGGAGACCTGCCATGGAAACCGCTTCGGGTGCCTCCAGATCCACCCCAGCCAATCTGGACGCGGCTGATGGTCCACTCCTACTACAACAACGCGCCGCCCTTGAGGCGATGGGTCGACGACACCGTGTACGATGCGCTTCGCCCTTGAGGGGGCCGAGCCGGGCCACCGCAAGCGATAGCTGCGTCCAATCGAGGCGGTGGTTCGGCTGTTCGTCGAGATGGTGCTGATTGCTACGCTGACGCGACGGCTCCTCGACTAAGCCGACACACGATTCGGTCAGCCCAGTCCAACTCGCCCGTTGATCTTGACCCGGCTTGATGTTCCCCGACTTCGGTGGCTTGCGCCCGGATTGACAAACGCGTACGGTTCGCGACGGGTCGGGCGATGGAGGGTGGGCACGCATGGAGCGTCGCGTCTTGTTCGTAGTGTTCATAGGACTGATCGGATTGACGATCGGGCTCAATGGGACGGCACACGCCTCCACCTCCGTCGTGGACGACATCTTCAAGCGAACCCAGTCCACGTTGGATGACTGGGGATCCGCTACGACGTTCGGCGGTATCTATGGATACGTGAACAACGACACGCCCGCGGCGTTCTTCATGAATGGCGGACTGAACGGGTCCGACGGCATGGGAGCCATCGAGGCGCCGGCGGCCGGCAGCTACCGTGAGGCTGACCTCGCGAGCGCGCAGGCCCTGGACGTCGACTCGAAGGTCCAGTTCCAGCTCTCAGCGCTGCCGGCAGGGGGGTCGGTGGTGGTCCAACTCGCTGCCCGAGGCGTGAGGGATGGGACGCAGTACGCGGCGTCGGTCAGCGTGAGCCAGACTGGCGGGCTGAGCTACGGGGTCGCCAAACGATACCTGGTGAACGGATCGGTGAACCGCGTCAAGATCGGGACCTGGCAGTCGGCCAACGGGCTGACCGCGAACCAAGCCTGGATGATCCGTGTGCAGGTCGTCCAGTCCGCGGTCGGGGTCGCCACGCTGCAGATGAAGCTGTGGAAGCAGAGCAACCCGGAGCCGGCCAGCTGGGCCTACGCCGCGACCGACGGCGAACCGTCGCTGATCACCACGGGGTACCAGGGTCTGCGGGTGGACTCCAATTCGGGGTTGACGAACGCCCCGGACGTCTCCTTCGACGCCTTCCACGTCGACGACATCCAGCCGCCAGCGCTGACGGGCGTGGTCATCCAAGGCGGCTCGCTCAGCCCGCAGTCCGTCCCCTCGGTCACCGTCTCGGCGTGCTGCGTGACGATCCCCCCAGGCAGCCCCGGCTTCGATCACTACGAGTACCGGTACAACACCACCGGCACGTGGACAGGCGCGCTCACGGGAGCCTCGTTCGTCGACACCGCCCAGGGCTACACGGTTATCCAGTTCCGGGCGGTCGACTCTCAGGGGAACCCTTCCGTGTGGTTCCCGACCACCGACACGGGCGGGGCCAACATCGCCTGGATCGACCGGGGGAAGCCGACCACGCCCACGGTGTACGGCGGATCCTCGACGTGGCTGAACGTCGCCAGCGAAACAGTCGCCGCGTGCTGCTCCAAGGACGCCGTCACCGACGTCACCGGCTACGAGTACCGGACCTCAATCAACGGTGGGTCCTCGTGGTCTCCGCCGACGGCCGGGTCGACCGTGACAATCTCCAGCACGGGGGAAACGCTGGTCCAATTCCGTTCCGACGACCAGACCGGGAACCACTCCGCCTGGACGCCGACGACCCCCTCGGACGGGAGCACCGTCCGGATCGACCCCTCCCTCCCCACCCAGTCGGTCACGACCATCGCCGGGGGCACCCACATCACCACCAACAGCACGTGGACCACCGCCGCCAGTCCCTACTTGTTGATGGGTTCGATGTACGTCGACGCCGGGGTCACCCTGACGATCCAGGCCGGCGTGGAGGTGCGCGTCCACCCGGTCTCGCCGGGTCTCGACACGATCCACGTCAGCGGGACAATGTCGACTTCCCCCACCGTCACGTTCACGGCGGAGGCGGCCCCCCGCTGCACCGCCGGGAGCTTCCAGGGACCCTACTGGTTCGGCATCTCCTTCGAGGGTGGCACCGCCTCGACCCTGAACGGGGCCCGGGTGTGCTACGCGGGGTTCACGCCAACGGGAGTTCGGACGTACGGCGCGGTGATCGTACAGGGCAACGCGTCGCCCACCCTGCTCAACTGCGACGTCGTCGGGAGCGGGAACTCGGGCATCGCCGTCCTGAACGGGTCCGTGTCCCTCTCCGGGACCACGGTCCGGGGGAGCCAGGGTGACGGCCTGTTCGTGTTCCAGTCGACGGCGACCGTCCAAAGCGGGTCGAGTCTCGTGGACAACGGCTGGGGCGGGGCCTACTTCGAGCTGTCGAACACAGTGGCGCGATCGACCGTGACCGATAGCGACATCAGTGGCAACGGGAGCCCAGGGGTGACGCTCGCCACCGGAACGCTGCCCTTGCAGCTGTGGCCGACCGGCAACCGCAACAACATCGAGGGCAACGACGCCGTGACCAGCGCGGAAGCACCCCACCAGCTGACCGCGAGCGGGGCGGATCCCCAGGCCGACTGGACAAACAACTACTTCGGTCCGGCGGCGTGGGCGCTTCCCTGTCCCTGGGCCCTCGCACCGTACCAGCCCTACAACATGCGAAACGGCGCCGCCTGGGTGGGGGGTCTGGTGTGGGACAAGACCCTCGAGTTCCTGCTGGATGCGGCAAAGGACGTCGACGAGCTCGACTTCCCTTTCCCCTTCCCCTTCCCGTCTCCGGCCTTCCCCGGAGACTGGATCGCGGTAGACGGTGGCTTCTTCTCGATACCCGGTCCCGCGGTGCACGACTTCAATCCGTGTCAAGGCGACTACGTACCCACTAGCCCGACGTCCGCGAGGTGGAATCACATCGCCCAGGGGTAGGCCCAAGGCCGTCGGGGGGCCTCCGGCGGGGCCGGATTGGGCACTGGTCGCATTGAGGCAGAGGAGCATCGGCGAGGGCAGGGAGGCGGAGGGCTCCCCTCAACGTGGCTGTTTCGATGGCACGACGGTGACGGAGGTCGCCTACGCCGGGGCTTCGGCCATCGCGCACGATTCGCGGGCTACTAAAAGCACAGCTACGGAGAGACTCCCCTCCGAAACGCTGCGACGCCACTGAAACTGGATTCAAGACCCGGCTTCGTAGGTGACGATCAGCACTCCTGTCGTCGTGGTCGTGCTGTCGATGAGTCCAAGAGCAGCGTTGGGACTGCCTTTGCGAACAGCTGGCGGCCAGCAGTGTCGAGTTGGGCCAGGAGAGCGGCTCGCGCAGTGTGTTCGAGGCGACCTACTTGGGCGCGTTGTTGAGCCCGTCTTTGAACGGACTGTCCTGCGTGCTCCAGTAGCCGAGCATGCCATTGTAGCTTCGCCGGCCGAGCAGCAACCGCAGCCCACCGCGCTCGGCTACGCGAGCGTATGTCGCCGCCAACTGATCGTCCGCGTTCGGCATCCCCCAACCACCGTGCGCGAATCCGTCGCGGTGTCCTCCTCGGGACGTCCTGGAGCCTGCATCACTCCGTCAAGCGTCAGGTGGTTGATCACGACAACCTTGCTCACCTATTGGCTCCTCCAATTCCTCGTCTGAGCGCCGAGAGGTCGATTCGTTCGATCTTGACAAACCTCTTGTGTTACGGAGGACTCATCACAGTGTGGCCTCGATCACGTCCTCTAGCGGCATGACAGGCTCTCCAACGGCCTCATCCGGCGATGAGTAACTCGCCCACGACGATTTCCCTCGGTGGCCTTCCGGCGACTATACGTCCACCGCCCCCGGCGGCGGTTGGACGTTGGGCCGCAAGCGGCGCAGAATATTGCGGTGAAGAAGTGTTCCTGCTGCGCTGAGGACATCCAGGACGAGGCCATCGTCTGTCGCTACTGCGGTCGCGATCTCCGAGCGGTGCTCGCCACTCCTCAGAATGATGTCCGGAACAGCTCAGCCGCGCTCGCGCCCACCGGCCCCGTCCTTATCGGTCTGGGCGGCGTGGTCGTCGGGATTGGGTCGTTTCTGCCTTGGTTGACGGCCATGGCGCCCTTCGTAGGCTCTATCAGCGCAAACGGGCTCCAAGGGCGTGGTGACGGAATCATCACGCTCATCGCGGGGGCCCTACCTACTAGTGGTCGGGATCGGTGCCTACGCAAGCAGATCCCGGGGAGCGGCCGGCGGCGCGATGCCATCTTGGCGATCGGTTCCGGAATCGCTGTGGCTGCGAACATCCCTGGGATCAACAACCGAATCAACGCTGCGGAGGCAGCATCCCGGGGGCACTGACCCGCGGCCGTGACGCGCGACAGTGGTCAAGGAGCCCTACGATGAGGTCGTGCCTGCCGCGCGGTGGCCCAGTTCAGGTTTCTGCGTCATGGCAAGCCTCCCACCTCTGTTCCGGGCCATCGACCAGTTCGGCCAGGTCATCGACGTGTTCCCCTCGCCTCTACGGGATGCCGCAGCCGCTCGACGGTTCTTCGATGAGGCGATCGGCGGGACCCGGGTCTCACCCGCCGAGGTCATCACCGACCGGTGTCTCATCGAGGGTATGAGCGGATCCACTCATCGATTGCGCGGTGGTCGTGAAGACTGATCCGATAGCGAAGGCGTTCGAGGGCGACTGTGCGAGCCGCAACCTTGGTGAAGCTCGAACTGGTTACTAGGATCCCCGCCGTTGCTCCGGTCAGGTCAACGACGCCAACCAACTCACGAACCACATCCACCCTGACGGGACGTTCGGGCGCGTTTCGCTTGCATTGAACCGCGTAGAGGAACTTGCCGAGGGAGTCCTCGCGCGCCACCCAGAGATCCACCCCACCGTCGTGGGACATGGGGGTGCGCTCGACCCCATACCCTTGGGCGGACAGAAGCTCGGCGATCAGCTCTTCGAAGTCCCTTGGACTCAATTGGTGGAGATCCTGGGCGGTCACTGGGGAGCGGAGGAGGAGGTCCTCGATCGTTCTCCGGATCCGTCGAACGACGCCAGCACCGGTTTGCTCGTCCGCCGGCTCCGCAGCTGCATCGGGCTCAGGTAACCAGAGCCGGGGCTCATCCTGAATCGGTTCTCCGTCCGGACCGACGATCGCGGAGCGGCGGACCTCTAACCAGGACGTGCGTGTCGGATCGAATGACTCCTGAATCGTCTCCCATCGACGCGCGTCCCAGATCTGGATGCGGTCAAACAGCCCCAGCACGACGACCGACTCGCCGAGCCCGGCGACTCGTCGAAGCAGGGCCGGGATGGTGATCCTCCCGCGCCCGTCGGGCTCGGTGGACTCTGCCCACCCCAAGACCATGCGTGTCAACGCACGGCCGACCTCGTTCCCCGGGGCGAACGAGCGCACTTGGTCGACCACCCGTTTGAACGACTGATCGGGAAACACGTTCAGCGAGCCATCCTCGCCGGCGGTGAGGTAGATCCGCTGACCATCGAAGGAATCGAGCCAACGGCCGGGCAGGCGGATCCGACCGTCGCGGTCGAACTTGTACCGATGTTGTCCGAGGAGCTCGAGTTCGTACATGTCAGATGCTCAGGCTGGAGTCGATCGGCGTCCTTTGGGCGGGAATCCTCATGGTCATCTTCTTCTACTGGTACGGCAAGTCGGCGTTCGATGAGGCGCTCGTGGAAGGCGCACCGAACTAGGCGACCTCTCCGCCGCCGAGTGTAACGAATGGGCTCCGGGGGCGTCCAAGGACGCGCCGCTGATGGCGCAGGACGAGGATCTCAAGCTCCTGCGCGCCGCTGTCGCTTCCCCGACGGCCAGCAGCCTCGCGAGCGCACGCACGATGAGGGACAGGAGGAAGAGCATCGCGGGATCGTAGAGGAACCGCTCGTCCCGGTTCGAATCACGGTTTCGGACCCCAACGGGGTGAGAATCGAGTGAGAGATTCAGGCAGTCCGCTTTCGCCAGCCGGACCGGTGCACAGGTGGCAACGAAACAGATCGGCTTCACCCCGCGGTCTGGTCAGGGCCATCATCCCCACGTTGTGGAGATCCTCTACCGGTTGTTCGTACCCGGATCGATCAGACGGGCGCACTCTAAGGCTCGACGGATCACGCATTCGGTCCGCACCGGCCCGGCGACTTCATCGTCATGCCGTACAAGCACGAGCCACTCCTAGTTGGCCGTCTGGGCTTCCTCGCAGAGGCACACTGACCGCTTCATGTCTGAATCTCCACGACCACCACTAGGCTCTTCTGCATCCGAAAGACGGGATGCGTACCTTGAGCAACGACGCTCGGAGGGAGCCGGAACAGATAGTAGTCGTCTGCCCTCGAACAGGAGCTGGACAGATTGGTAACTCGTCTGATCAACGCCAGGCTCCAGTTGATGCAGAGCCGCCACTCCTTGCGCGGTGAGTGACATGGAGACCAATACCGGTCGACCTCCGCCGAACTGCTCGGGCACGATGGGGTAGACGTCATCAACGACCTTGCCGAGATAGAAGGCGAACGCGAGCACCGTGACTACGCCCGCAATCAGGATGTAGAAGAGCGCAGCTGGTCCGAGGACCCCGGCCATGAACTTGTCGGGTGAGGCGACGGATACGAGCTTGGCCCGCTGCGCCGCATGCCATTGCTTGAGCGAGAGGGCCGTCCGGATCAGCAGAACCAATACCAGCGCGGCTGCCAGGAGCGTCAGCGCATGCAGGTTGGCGTGTCGAGATGATTCGTGACCAAGGCTGGCGATAGCCCAACGGAAGGTCGTCCAGACCCCAGCCAGCAACAGCGCTGAGAGCCACACGAGCTTAATCCACGCTCCGCCCCGCTTGTACCAATCGTCTCCATCCTGACTGTCCAGTACGAGGCGCACCAACGTGACCACGATTGCGGTGATGAGGAGCGGTGTGAGGACAAGAGCCCCCGTGTACACGAACCGTGCTCGCAGGAGTGCAAAGTCGCTCGCTCCGTAGGGGGCTAGATACTCGTTGACTGCGACCAGGCCAACCACATAGAGGAGGAGGGCCGAAGCAGCTGCCGCCTTCGTGATCTGCTCGGGATCCAACATGCGAGCCTCCACTGAGGAGGCCGGCTCGGCCATCTCTTCCTCCGTTCCTTAGACCTTGCACGGTTACGGTTAAACGAAGCATCACGTACACCCGCAGCCACCGTTGTTCCCGTCGAACCCGTACGGGCTTCGACCCATCCCTTGGCGCTACGCTCGAGGCCGGGAAGTAGCGCCGCCTTGGATCGGACTGAAACCGTCACGGTCGAAGCCTACCGCCCGGATGCTGCTCCACGTCGTGACTGGGCTCCACCGCGCCGAACGGTGCCAAGCCGAGCGGAACGCGGAGACGCCTTGCGATCGTGCTCTGGATCGAAAGGACCTACCACCGCCGGCGGCGTCAGCGCGCCCTCTGCAAGCTCACCCCGATCGAGTTCGAGGCCATCCATGAGGTCGCTCATGCTGCATGATGGCTTTCTACCCCGCGAGTCAACTGAATCGGGGGCAGTCCCGTCGTCTCTGACGCCAGTTCTCCCTGAAAGGACTGGGCCCCATCCGGCCATGGAAGGGCCGGAAGGGGTGTAAGTCCTCGGAGCGTCAGATGAAGAGGCTCCCTTGCGTCGCCATCATCACGCTCTTCACCCTATGGGAGGCGGACGAAGCGAACTGAAAGGACGGACGGCTCTGTCGAGGCTCACTCGCCTCGGCGTGAGATGGGTGAGAAAGGAGAAGAGCGATGGCTGCAGCCGCAGGTCTCCTGCCCGACAAGCGGATCCAGATCTGGGTGGGATCCGGCACCTCGCTACGAACGACCTGGAAGAAGACGATACCGACTGCGGGCCGAACTACCCGATCGACGTGTTCATGCAGTGGTGAACACGTACTACGACCAGATCACGGACGGAGGACCACCGGGAGGAGGAGACGACGACATGGTTCCACCGGACCTCATCGCGAAGTTGGAGGGCGAGTTCGCCAGCAAGGCGGTTGCGCGGAATGACATCGACAAGGACTCGACGGCCAACTCGTCGAGCGCGGCCTGGGGGCCGTTCGAGAAGCACGGCTACGACTTGGTCATGCTCGCCCATGGAGACCCGAGGAAGGCGAAGTGACCGACTGGGTCTGCCCCGTCTGCGGCGAGGCGAACAGCCCGTTCCAGAACGCCTGCGTGGGGGGGCCGCAGGTTCGGACCACCACGACTAGCAGCACGCCGACCTGCACCTGCGGCTGGACCCCGGATGGTCGGGTTCCGACCACCGTTGTCTGTCCCATCCATCAAGGAGGTCACTGGTGACCGGCGCACCGAAACCTCTCGCCAACCGTCCCGCCGAGACCGGCGGAGCCGTTGGAGCCATCGCGGTCATCCTCACCCGCTTCTTCACCCGGAACCCCGACACGCTAGCGGCGGTCGGTGCCGTGTGGGCGCTGGTCCCGGCTGCCGTGACGCAGGTCCGTGGCTGGATGGGCAAGTGACCTCGCCGCGCGTCAACCTCGAACCCGAGGAGTACGACGACCACCACATCGCTGTCCCACCAGCCGCAAGATCTGGTTCTCCCGGCCGGTGAGGCGCGACTCGGTCGACTCCCTCTCCGCCAGCTTCCGATACTCGTCGAGCAAGAAGCCGGCCAACGCCGGGGCTGATCACCTGCTCATCGCTATCGATCATTCGGACGGCGGCACCCCCGCAACCATCGTCTCTGATGCCGCCAGCCAGATCGTGACCGCCGTCCCATCAAGCGCCACCACCGGCCGCATCTCGGTCACGACCGCTGCAGGCACGGCGACCAGCGTAGCGACCTTCATCGTGAACTAGGGTCACCAGCCCCAGGTAATCAACGATTCCGACTCTGGGTCGAGAGGCGCTCCGGGTCCTTCGGCGAGCTGGAGGTGGACCTCGCCCGTCCACCGCGGCGCCGGACCTACACGGCGGCGGGGGGATTGCACGGGCCCCGACCGAGCTACTCGCGTGTCGTCGACACGGAGCTGCTAGGTTCGCGCGGTGCGGGGGCGAGTCGAAGTGCCGGTGCTGATTGTTGGCGGGGGCCCGGTCGGGCTAGCAACGGCCCTGGGTCTGCGCCACTTCGGGGTCGATTGCATGGTGGTCGAGAAGCACGCGTCGACGCTGGACTTCCCCAAGGGCCGTCGGGTGACGACCCGTACGGTGGAGATCTTCCGACAGTGGGGCTTGGAAGCGGCAGTCTCGGAGGTGTCCCTCTCCCGGGGCGACAGCCTGTTCGTCTTCGAGGGGGAGTCGCTGCTCAGCGCAGAGTTCCAGCGCGGTGAACTGCCCGTCCCCTACGACAACCCGTCAAGCCCCACCCGCGAGCTGATCTGTTCGCAGGAGCGGTTGGAGCCGGTGCTGCGGGAACGGGCCCACGGACACGGTGCCGACATGCGATTCTCTGCGGAGGTCGTCGGCTTCACCCAAGACGACAACGGGGTGACCGCCGATATCGTCACACGGGGCGAGCCGGCTTCGGTGCTCGCCGCGTACATGGTCGCCGCCGACGGTAGCGGCGGAGGTACCCGCGATGCGCTCGGCATCGGTCGGTCCGGTCCCGGCACCTTCGGCCCACGCCTCAGCATCCTGGTTGAGGCCGACATCGACGCGAGGATGAGGGACCGCCGGAGCGCCTTGTATTGGTTGCGGCAACCGCCGGGCTCCCTGTTCGTCGCAGTCGACAACACGAGCCGTTGGCTATTCTCGGTCCCGTTCGATGCCGACACCGAACCCAAGGAATCGTTGACCGAGCGCCGTTGCATCGAGCTCGTCAGGGGTGGCCTCGGCGACGACAGCGTCGAGCTCCGGTACATCGGCCACCGTTTCTGGGTGCCCACCGCGCTCGTGTCGGACGGCTACCAGGTCGGTCGCGTCTTTCTCGCCGGCGACTCGGCGCATGTCACCACGCCGGAGGGCGGGCTCGGCATGAACTGCGGCGTCGCCGACGCCCACAACTTGGCGTGGAAGCTGGCGGGGGTGCTCCACGGGTGGGCCGGCCGGACGCTGCTCGAAAGCTACGAGCCAGAGCGCCGCCCGCACGCGGTCGCCTGCGTGGACGCCAGCCTCGGCCCGGCACGACCACCGAATCCGATCGACGGGCTCGTCCTCGGACACGTTTACGAATCTGCGGTCATCACGGACGATCACACAGCCGCGCCGAGCCTACGAGACCCGATCGGTCAGTACATCCCGTCGGGGAGGCCGGGTCATCGAGCCCCGCACCTCTGGGTCGACCAGGGGCGCTCGACCCTAGACCTCTTCGGCAACGGCTTCGTCGGGCTAACCGATCCCCCGGGCAGACGAGCACTCGATACCGCCGCCGATGTTGCTCGCTCCATGGGAATACCTCTCGACGTCCACGTGATCGAAGCTTCTGATTGGCACGACGTCTACGGAGTCGAACGGGGAGGCGTCGTGCTCGTCCGCCCCGACGGATACGTCGCGTGGCGGAGCATCGAGCCGCCTCGCGAGACGAACGAACTCGCAGCGGCGCTACGAGTTGCCGTCGGTCATTGAGCTATTCGAAGGCCGGCTGCTTCCTATCGAGCAGGAAGCGAGGAATCGAACCCCCGACCCACCCATCCGCTGGCTGCTGACCCGCGATTCCATTCGTGGGCGCTCCAGGTTTCGAACCTGGGTCCTCCGTTGTTGGTCGTCTACGCCGTCTTGCTGGTGATGGGCAGTATCGCTGAGCAGGGCGTTTGGTCCAGGGTGTCTTGCGGATAAGCGCGCGTACGCTGCAGTTGATTCCCAAAGGATTCCCAAGCGCCGGGTTCGGTCCTGCGTGCAATCCTGGTGCTGGACCCGCCGGCAGCGTGTCGCTTCCGTCTGGGACCCAGTAGACGGACGGGAGCGAGGAAGGCGTTGGTCGAGCAGCACGGCACCGGGGCTGGCCCGGTTTGGAGCGCCGAACGGGAGCGGCAGTTCACCGAACATCTCCAGAGCGCCCTGCTCGACATGCACCGCAAGAACTGGTTGGAGCTCATCGACATGCCGTTGGCCGAGGGCGGGTTCCCCGACACGCCTTTGTTTGCGCCGCCGCCGATCGTCGTGGACGCGAACCGGCTTCACGACGACATTCTTCTACGCGTGCCGGCGCGGTCGGCGCACAACGCTGGTCAACGCCGCGAACGCGCTGACCTCGAGCCATTCGCCGTCATTGGCAGGGTCGAGTTGCTCCTTGAACTCGACGAGCTTGGATTCTCGCCGTGCCTGAGCGGCGCGGGAAGAAACCGGTCTGTGTCAGCCACGACACCATCGTAAACATCCGATCGTGCTGTTCGGTCTGCTCCCGCCGTGGCTGGCGGTATGGTCTACGTCGGTTCGGACGACGGCCTGCTCTACGCCATACACGCGGCCGACGGGTCCGTGGCCTGGACGGCACCGGTGGGCACCCGCGGCGCTCTTCAGCTGGCCGATCGTCGCGAACGGCGTCGTGTACACGGGCGGTGTGGGGCTGCACGCTTTCGATGCCGGCACCGGCGCGCTGCTCTGGAGGTGCCCTCCCCGGCGTGTACATCAACTTCTCGCAGGCTGTGGTGGGGGGCACGCTCTACGTCGACACCCTCGACGATGCCGCCTATGCGTTTAGGCTTCCGGCCTAGCCGGCTCAGCCACGCTGACGCGTTCACGGGAGAGCACGAAGCTCCCCACGCCGAACGACCACACTGGATCAATTGGGGGTCACGACGCGAGCTTGTCATTGCTGCGACATCTCCGCAATATAGAGCGAGACCGGGTCGCTCAGGCCCTTGAGGGTGACTGGGCCGATCTTTCGGTACGCAACACCCGGTATCTGGGAGCTCCACATGACGTCCTCGCTCACGAGTACCTCTGAAGGGCGCGCGTAATCGGCCATCCTCGCGGCGATGTTGACCGTCCGGCCGAAGTAGTCGCCCTCCCGGAAGATGACGCCCCCGGCGTGGATTCCGATACGCGCCGGCGGTAGCCCTTCGGACGGAGCACGGTGGATGAGCTCTAACCCGCAGCGGACGGCGTCAACCGGACGCCGGAAGTGGAACATCACGCCGTCGCCCAGCCACTTCACCGCTCGGCCCCGATGGCGAGAAGAGGCTTCCTGGACCAGTTCGGCAAGGGCGGCGGCCAGGTCAGCTGCGGATTCGTCCCCCTCCTGTTCGGTAAGGCGCGTGAACCCCGAGAGGTCCAGGAAGGAGATCGCCTGCGGGTCGACCGGGGTTCGGGTCGGCAGGTCGTCACGCCCGAGCAGCCCCTCCACATGCGCCACGAGATGTTCGGTCGCGTAGTACTCGCGGTGCCTGCGATACAGCCACGCGACCAGCCGATCGGCCACGGGGCGCACCTGATGGCTCATCCGGGACGCTCGCTCGAGGATTTCGGCCTCGGAGGCGCCGGCCTCCCTGAGGGGGCGCTCCATGTACCCGTGGAGAAGCTGGACTTGGCACTCCGCGACACGCCTAATGTTCTCGCCGTACATTCGTACTCCGCGGATCACTTCCCCCTCGGTCAGCCCTGCGGCCAGGATCTTCGGCAGCAGCGGCAACAGCTCGGCATCATCCTCACGGATCCTGTCATCCGGGTTCGGGCGAGGAAGCCCGAACCCAATGTGAAGGCGCTCGACGAGATCCATGGTGAGCCCCGCCTGTTCGCAGAGGCTTCGATAGGTCAGGTCCGAGAGCGCCGCCGGCTGCGGAAAGAGCAGGTCGAGCACCGACAGACTGAGCTCACCGGCCTCGATAGCACGGCCGAGTACTTCGAGGGGCATCCCCGCCTCCTCGAACGCGGCGGCGACCCGCACCCGCTCGACGTCCGCGGACTCGAAGCGTCCCGCTTCCTCCGATACCTCTGTCAGGATTCCCAGCGTGACGAGCCGTTGCACGCGCTCGGCCGGCACCCCGGCACGCTGAGCCAGCTCCTGTGCGGTCAGTTCGGCCACGTGGGCGACCTGCCCTCAACCCAGTTCCGCGCCATCTTCGAGTGGGATCGAGGTCCTGTCCAGATCTGCGCCGTTGGGCGCACCGACCCCATCTACTCTGTCGGATCCGCCGGCTCCGCCGTTGGCCCGATCGGGGGCCAGGATGAGGGGCTCGACGTAGAGCGCGGCGTCCGGCCCGAGGACACTGTCGGCTCGGGCTTCGTCGGGAAGGTCCGCACGCCCGCCGTCGCCGAACGGCTGCGCCGGGTCGTCCGTCGTCGACCATCCGTACACCGCGTGGTACCCCCCGTCGCACATCGTGGACAGCATTGCACGGGAGAGAGTGCGTCGGGCGCCTTCTGCATCAGCGCGTCCCGAAGAGGAGGGGCCCTCTCCTATTCTTGAAGCGGCAGCTGAACTCACCCAAGCAAGCATGACGGCACCATAGTCTTGGACGCTGCGGCCGGCCGATTGTGCGCTGGCGCCTGCACTCCACGAACGCTCGAGTGGGTCGACTGGTTCAACCACCGGCGGCTCCTCGAGCCGATCGGCCACGTCCCGCCGGCGGAGTTCGAGCCGCCTACTACGGAGAGGAGGTCCCCAGCTACACTCCCGGACTCAAGGAACCGAGCCTCCGGTGAACCCCGAACGGTTCAGCCGCGTTGCGATGACTGCTGAGACCACCGTCGCTGAGGGGTCAGTTTTCACGCGTTGCCGACAGGCGTGGTGGCCTGCCATCATAAGGGCACCGGACAACAGGCACCGGAGGCACCGAGTGCCCACCGAACACGGTCCAGGCCCGGCTCGCGACGACGCCAACTCATCTCCTTCGGACGCTGGCCAGTCTCCCCTCTCGCAAGGGGCCCCCGAGGCCAGGGTTGCCTTGGAGACCGCACTGAGGCGGCTCCTCGCTGCCTATGGCGGGGCCCTTCAATTCGCTTCGGAGATGCCGTTCCTCGGTCGGTACCAAGCGACTGATGAGCGGGGGAAGCATAAGAGGCGTTGGGGTTCCCGGTTCTGGACTCTTCTCTACGCCCAGAATCACGTCCGCGCGCAGCTCAGCCGGATCGTGGAAGTACTCAACCTCGAGCTGCTGGCCACGCATGAGGAGCAGTTCGCGACAGGACTCCGTGACATGCGCGCTGAACTGAAGGAGCAACTGGCGAGCCCAATAGCCTGGACACGCTTGAAGGCATTCCTTGTGAAGCTGCCGCCCGTCTCGGCCGCCATACCGATCCTCCTTGGTGCCCTGGCCGCCTACGAGAAGGAAGGCACCCTCGCTTGGGGCCAGGTTGTCCGGGGACTGGTGGCCCTCAGCTTGACTGCTGGAGCAGTGTGGCTCCTCCTCATCTGGCCTTCGATACGTTTGGGGTTCCGGATCAAGCGAGCGATCTTCGCGGGGGGCATTGACCTTCGCCGGCCTCTGACCGAGCACCCGGTGTGTTGTGCTGGGAGGAGTTTCCCACGGAGAACGTCTACCGGCTCGAAGAGGACGTGTTCTCGCGCGTCAGAGGGCGAAAGAAGGCGGAAGTGCCTTTGGACATGTTCCTCAGCCTCCCTCCCTACCTTCTCCTCTTGTTAACCACGTTGACCTGGATCGGGGAGATTGACTACGCCACCGGGCACGAGTGGGGGAACTTCCTCAAGTCGTTGTGGATCCCTGGGGTGCTCACATTTGCTACGTGGCAGACGCTCTTCCGATACGCACCCAAGAACTATCGGGAGCGTTCCAAGGGAGACGGGCACCTTCGGAAGCAAGCAGAACTCTACGAGCTCCTGCGCTCAGAAACTCGTGGCGGGAAGTGGGAGCCTGAAGAGCACACAAACCTCTGATCGTCTCGTCCACCTGCGCGTTCGTAGGATCGGAGCTCGCGTCGCGGACTGCGACCTGGGCTTGGTGCGCGAGGCCCGCGAGCTGTTCCAGCTCTACCAGGACCGCCGGCCGGAGACCTACGGCTCGATCGCCGCGACGCGACCGGATCCGGGAGCGGGTCCCGGGTCGTCGGCCGCACCCCTCCCCCGCTGACCCTGAGGGCCCACCCGGAGTCGGGCTTCGCCCGCCTCCCGACGGCATCGTCACGAGGTCGAGCCTGGAGCCGCAGAAACCCGATCCGACGTGGCGAGCGCGTCCGGGCGCGAAGCTGGTGGTTCCTGGCTATCGTCGTCCTGGTTCGCTGAGCATTCAGCCGGTAGCTCAGATCCGCTCTATGTGGGCTGCGCGACCTCAGGGGGCTCTCGGAGGGCATGGCGAACCGCTGTATCACCCATGGCCGTGCAGCCTGAGCATGACGACGATCACCACCGCCGTCAGCGATGCACCCACGATGGCGATCCCCACGCCCACGAGGACGAGGAGACGGGCGATCGGCCTGACGCGCGGCGTCGCCTGATACCCTGCGTACCGCCCGGTGATGACCGAGAAAACGCCCCTCGACCGCGAATCGATGGACCGGAGGGGTCTCATCCTTGCCCTTCCAGGCGCTAGCGGAACAGCCGATGGTGCCTAGCCCTTACCCTGCCGTTGGAACCCGACACCTACCCCTCCGCCCCGGAGAGAGGATGGGGTCTGGGTGTAGCTCGGCAAGGCGATGGGTACATCAGCGGCCGTGCCAGTTCGTCGCCCGAACAATGCTCCAGTCCTTGCTCTGGAATCCGGCCGCCCGCCCGCCCGGTTCTCACGCAACCGTTCCTGCCCGCTCTGCGGCGCGCCCCTGTCCCCGTACAACCCCGGACCCCGTTGCCACCGGTGCGCTGAGTCGGGATCTCTCAGGGCAGCCCAGCACGATCCCCCCGCCCTTAACGCCAATCGATCGTTACGACCTCCAGGGCTCTCGATAGGCCCTTGAGGGTCACGGTTCGAGGCTCCGAGACGGCGAAGCGCGCAGCGTCGTTCTCCACCGTTGGCACGCTCGCGACGATCTCGCCTCCCTCCGCGAGGGCCGCGATGCGGGCTGCCTCGTGAACACCCTTGCCTCGATACGCTCGGCCCGAGCGGCTCACCAGCGTGGCGTGCAGCCCGATCCTGACGCTCGGGGCGAAGCCGTGAGCCCGTCGATGCTCGGCGAGCGTCCGCTGGATGGCCACCGCGCACGCGACCGCCTCCTCCGGTTTGCTGAAGGTGACGAAGAAGCCGTCGCCAGCGTGATCCACTTCCTCGCCGCCGTGATCGGCGAACAGCGCCCTCAGCGTCTGGTCGTGCCACCGCAGCAGGTCCAGCCATGCCTCATCACCGATGGCTTCGATCAGATTCGTCGACTTCACGAGGTCGGTAAACATGAACGTCTTTGCGGCGCGCGGCTCGGAGGCGGGGGGAGATTCACGCGCCAGCAGTTCATCGATGCTCTGCACGTCCGGAGCGGCGCCGAGCCGTTCGAACACCGAGCGCGCTGCCTGAAGCTCCAAGAGCCCGCCTTCCACGTCACCGTGTGCCTTCATGGCCCGGGCCAGAAACGTGCGCGCCCGGGCCGTCTCGAAGGGCGCTTCGATGTCCTGCCAGTGCGAGACCGCCCGCCGAAGGGTCCGGGACGCTTCCGAGGACTCTTCCATGGCCAGGAGGACCGCCCCTCGCGCCGTATGCGCGGCGGCGTGCAGCGCCGGCACCTGATACACCGCAGCGATGGATTCGAGCTCGTCGGCTGCTACCCGAGCGGTGTCCACATCCCCGGCCTCTAGTGCGATCTCGACCCGAGCCGGAAGTAGTCGCGCTCGCGCCAGCCGGCTCGTTTCCTCCTCGAGCGCTCGCTCGATCGAGGCTGCGCCATCGACCTTGCCCTCAGCCAGCAACAGGAGCGAGTGCCCCGGCTGGGGATCACGGCCAAGCTCGCTGGCTTGGCGGAACTCGTCTCGAGCCGCCCAAGGTCTCCCCTGCGTAGGCTTATCTCGCCGATCTGGTAGTGCGCCTCTGCGATGTGCGTCACGCGGTTGAAGCCTTGAAGCTCGTCGGTGGCACGCCGTGCCAGTTCCTCCGCTTCCGACCACGCGCCTCGCAACGCCAGGATCTCCGCTTGATGCACCCGGCAGTCGCCGGGGAAGTAGTTGATGGCGTGCCGTTCGCACCAACGGCGGCCAGCATCCGCCCACTCTTCGGCCCGCCGGTAGTCGGCGATCTCACTGCATGTCCCGATCGTGTTGCAGTACACGACACCGGCCACCTTGGGAGCGAGTTCGCCGCTGACGGCGGCGACGGCCGCCTCGTCGATCAGGGCGAGGCCCTCGGAGAGTTGGCCCCTCTCCACGAGGGCCATGCCTTGATTCACGAGACCCAGCGCTTCGACGTTCCGATCGTCGAGTCTCTCGCCCAGCGAGATCGCCTTTCGGGACAAGTCGATGGCCTCGTCGAGATCGCCCGCGCTCAACGCGAGCGCCGATCGGCGCGCGTACAAGTACCCGTGCTCCGCCCCTTCGGGTTCGGCTTCCAGCAGCCGGGTCGCGCGCTTGAGCCAGCCCGACGCGACGGTGTGCGCAAGCCTGCCTGCGTACTCGCGAGCCAGAGAAAGCGCGACGTAGCCAGCTCGCGCTCGCTTCCCGGTTGCGACGTAGGCTGCGTACGCCCGTTCCAACGCGTCGATGCAGTCGTCGGGGCGAGCCGCCCACCACGCAGCATCGGCCATGATTTCGAGGTCCCCGGGGTTTAGTTCTCCCTCGGCGTCGGCGACCTTGAACAGCTCATACCCGCGTTCCCATTCGTGCCGCAGGAGTGCCTCTCGGGCCGCCGCCAGAGGATCATCGACTGGCTGGGTCATGGCTGACCGAAGGATAGGGCGTCGTAAGGGTTTGCACGCCGAGTTCAGCGTGCCGGTCACGACCCTCGGGACGCGAGGGGGACTGCCCCCTGGATCTTGGTTCCGCGACCGGGGGCGGACTCCACCCGAAGGCTTCCGCCGATGGCTCCGAGGCGGTCGTTCATGTTCGTGAAGCCCACGCCCGCGCCCTTGAGCCGGGCGTCAAACCCGGCGCCGTCATCGGCAACTTCGAACAACAACCCGCCCTGTTCCTCCCACAGGCGGATGATCACGCGGGCGCTGCTTCCGGCGTGCTTCGCTGTGTTCTGCAGCGCCTCCAGGCAGCAGAAATACACCGCCGCCTCAACCTCTGGTGAGTATCGGCCGACGTCCGTTCGAACCACCTCGGCCGGAAGGATCGAACGACGCGCCGTCGAGGCCAGCGCTTCGGGCAGGCCCTTGTCCATGAGCAGTGGCGGGTAGATGCCGTGGGCCAGGTCTCGGAGCCCCTGGAGCGTCTCCTCTACCGTCTGTCCCAGCTCCGCCAGCATGGCGCCGGCCTTGGCCGGGTCGCGTTCGACGAACTGCCGGGCCAGCCGGAGCCGCACGGCAAGCGCCACCAGTTGCTGCTGGGAGCCGTCGTGGATGTCGCGTTCGATCCGCCGGCGCTCGGCGTCGGCCGCTGCCACGATGCGACCTCTCGAGGCTTGCAGGGCCTCGGCCTGCCGCCGAACCTCGTCGAGCGAGACCTGCAGCGCCGAGTCAAGTCGAACGTTGTGCAGGGTCAGCCCGACCTGCCTGGCCAGGTCGCCCAGGAGACGTTCGTCCTCCGCGGTGAACGCCTCCGCCTGCGGGTCCCGTTCGATGACCAGAAGACCGAGGAGCTCACCGGAGTGGGTGACGGGGGCCACCCGCATCGCCGCCTCGGGCCGGTCCCCCAGGATGCCGGGAAGCCAGATCTTGGCCCAGGCGGGGCCGGACACGCCGGCTCGTGCCACCGTGGCCTCCTCGGGCCCGGCCAGCGAGACGGCTGCAACCGGGCGGTCCGGGTCGGAGACAGTGCGTTCGAGACTGCCACCGGACTCCATCCAGATCTCGGCCGCGGAGAGGGCCAGCGTGGCGCGGAGGTTCTCGACGAGTTGCAGGAGCAGCTCGTCCAGCGGGATCGAACGCGACAGGCGGTTGCCGAAGTTCCGAACGACGTCTTCGGGCGCCCGGCTATGCCCGTAGACGATGCGTGCGGCGAACGCCTTCAGACGGCCGCGGGCAGGGAGATAGAGGAGCACCGCCACCACCGCGGCGAGCATGGACAGGGCGAGAAGCGTACGTTCGTCGTGACGGGGAACCCGTCCCAGGCCCAACACCACCGCGAGATACACCGCCACCACGATGGCGCTCAGGCCCGCCGCGGTGATCGTTCGCGCCAGCAGCGGATCGATGGCCTTGACCGCGCGTCGATCTGTCCCCAGGACGACGGAAACGGGAAGGAGCGCGGTCGCCGCGGTCGCCACCTCTGCCGCGTGGCGCGGCCACGCCACCAGCACGTGCAGTCCGAACCCCGCGATGGCCACTGCCGCCGCGACCAATGCCCCCCATGCCACCCACTTCATCCGGCGTTGCCCGGCGGGCACGGTCCGGCCGTATCGGCCGGCATCGCCAGCACGACATACATCGCGACCCACGGGACGACAGCCTCCCCGAAGGGCCGAACGACGTCGACGCGAACGCCGGCCGCAGCCAAGGCTGCGGCTCCCGACACGACCATGGCGAGCACGGTCTCCGAGGGACGACGTACCGCCAGCAGCAAGCCCGTGGCAGCCCACAGCACAACGAGTGCCGAGACCACCAGCCGTAGCGAAGCAGCCCCGTTCGAGACGGTGGTGGCCAACGCCCACCCCGCGAGGCCCAGGGCAAGCACGCCCAGCGCTCGCGGGGCGAATACCTCGGCGACCGGCCGGGTCCCTCGGACCTCTTCCAGCGCGATCGTCATTCCGTTCGAAGGGCGATGGCGGGACGCGTCCTGCCGGCCGAACGCGCGGGAAGGGCGGCGATCAGGTTCCCCACGATCAGTACCGCGGGGACCAGCAGCAAAGTCCCGCCCACCGCGACCACCGGCTCGGGAACCACGCCCAGCGAGTCGGCGAACACGGTCCACGCCAACCTGCCGGCGGCGATGCCCACGGGGACGCCGAGCAGCAGCGCGAGGATGGCCACCGTCGTCGATTGCCAGGCCACGGCTGCGGTCACCTGGCGCCTGACGAACCCGAGCGTCTTCAGGATGGCCAGGTCCCGCCGGCGCCGCCGGATGGAGGTGACCAGGGTATGGGAGAGCGTGGCCGCGCCCGCCAGCCCCAGCAGCAGCGCCATGAGCACCGGCAACTGCTTGACGTGCACCAGGCCGGCCAGGGTCGCTCCCGGGTTGGGCGGGTCGCTCGTGGCCGCCGGCGGCAATCTCGGGGCGAGCGAGGCCAGCTCGCTACCCACGCTCGCACCCGGCCTGAGCCGTATGGGGAAGACGTTCGCCGGCGCGCCGGGAAAGATCGTGCGGAGCCCCCGAAGCGTCATGCCGGCTCCCTCGGACAGGCCCGGTGCGAAGCCGTCGTCGGGGACCACGACCTGGCCGACGACTCGCAGCTCCAGGGTCCCGTGCGGCCCCGCGACCTGAACGGTGCGCCCGATCGCCGTGCCGGCGGCCCGCATGGTCTTGCCGCCCAACGCGATCTCGTCGGTCGCTTGCGGCCACCGGCCGGCCACCACCGTGGGGTGAGCTTCGCCCTTGAGCTGATCGAACGCCCACACGTTCGCCCGAACGCTATGCCGCGCGGGCCCGAGCTCGACGAAAGACTGGATGTCTCCCGCGCCGTACGCGGCGATGTTCGGATCCGACCGCAGGACCGGCACGACCTGCGACGTGAGATCGCCGCCGCCGAATGGTTGGCCCACTCCCGTGTCGAAGTCCCATCCGTACAGCCTGGGGGTGGCCAGGAGGTGGCCCAAGCTCGTCGAGAACGTCATGGCGGCGATCAGCGCGGCGATGGAGAGGCTGAGGCCGATCAGCGTGCTGCGGATGGGAATAGCGGTTCGACCTCTCCCCGTCTCGAGCGCCAGCCGGACACCCGCCACCGCCGAGACGGGAAGTCCAGCCTTGGCCATGGCTGTGGCGAGCGTCGAGGGCCGCAGGGACTCGTCGAACCGGGCCAGCCCCAACGCGTCCCCCCGCACGGTCGCGGCCCGCCACGCAGGGATGGCCGCCACCAGGAGCAGGGCCACGACCACTCCGAGGGCGCCGAGCAGCAGGACCGTGGCGTCGAACGCCACCCCCGGGTGAGGCTCGGCCAGCCGGGCCAGCGACCCGATCGGGGTGAGTGGCGACAGCGCGACAGCGACGGCCACCGCCCCGGCCGCTCCGACCGCTCCCGTGATGGCGAACCGCAGGAGCGACGCTCCGAACACCTGCCCCCGGGTCATCCCCAGCGCGCGGAGGGTGGGCACTTCGAGCGCGTCCAGGAACAGCTGGCGCGCCGACACCTGGGCCGCGATGAGGAGCGTGACCAGGGCCCCCAGCACGGCGAACAGCCACAGCGCCAGGGCCAGCACGTGGGTCTGGCGGTGGACGAAGGTGGCTTCGTCACCGGCGCCGAACAGGAACGCGTCCGGCGTCCGGGCCTGTACCCCTTTGCTGAAGGCGGGGTAGTCGGCGGAGCCGTGGCGGAGCCGGACCAGCAGCGCGGCGATCGTCCCCGCGCCGGACTCCAGGCGTTGGTACAGCGCGGGGCCGACGTAGACATCCGCGCTCCCTTGGAACTCGCCTTGCTGCAGGAACGACCCGACCACCTTCACGCGCACGGGCGGGAGCAGCTGCCTTGGATCCGCGTGCGCGCCGTCGAACGAGAAGGGATCGATGCCCGCTCGAGCGATCCGGAGCTGGATGGTGCTGCCGATGTGGACCGCCGGGTCCTGGTGCGCCATGTAACCGACGGCGACCTCCGTGGTGCTGTTCGAATCGGGGAGCCTCCCGGAAAGGACCTTCCCCCCAGTGAACTCCGCTGACGCCCGCAGGGTGGTCTGAAGACTGAGCTGCCCGTTCCACAAGAGCCTCCCGGTCGTGGTCTGGGCGATGCCGTTCAGGGTATTGGCGATGATGGCGTCGGCGACCTGGGGGAGGCGGGCGTCCGCCCGAAGGTCGGCCATCGTCGTGTGCGTCCCGGGAACGCCGATGGGGACGAACGCGTCGGCGGACGGGTAGGCGGCCCGGAACCGGGGATAGGCGGTGTCCGTTCGACGGGCCCCGGCCACGGATGCCATCACCACCCCGCCCAGCAGCCCGATGAGCAGTGCGATGGCGAGCGCTCCGGACCGGCGGGCCCGGAACTCGGCGAGCGCCCGTGCCAACACCGCCCTCACGCGAGGTCACCGCTCGGGGCACCGAGGGACGGGCCGAACAGGGATCCGGCGTCGAGCCCTCCCACCGATACCCGACCCTCGCTGCGGACCCTCCCGTCGCGCATCTCCACGATGCGGTCGGCGGCCGCGGCGACCTCATCGTCGTGGGTCACCAGCAGGATGGCCTGGCCGCCATGGGCCAGGAGCAGGGTCGGTTCGTTCGCCAGGGCCCGGGCGATGGCCAACCGCTGTCGCTGGCCGCCCGACAAGACGCCGGGCGCCTTGCCAGCCTTGTCCGAGAGACCCAGCAGGTCGAGGAGGTCCCGAGCCCGGCTCTCCGCTTGCTTGCGAGAAGTCCCCGCGACGACCGCGGGGAGCGTGACGTTGTCGAGAACGCTCATCCCTTCGAGCAGGTTGAAGAACTGGAACACGATCCCGATGTGGCTGCGCCGCATCCTGGCCAGGTCGTCCTCGTTCTTGCCGGCGAGCGACTCCCCCGCCACGGTGATGTCGCCCTCGCTCGGCGTGTCCAGGCCGGCGACCATGTTGAGCAGCGTGGACTTCCCGCAACCGGACGGGCCCATAATGGCTACGAACTCGCGCGCCTCGACCGTCATGTCGACGCCCCGGAGCGCACGAACCGGGGCCACATCGGCTTCGGTGCTCTCATAGGTCTTGCGGAGCCCGCGAACCTCGAGCACGTCCATCCTGACCTCCCCGCCACTTTTCGGACAGGAACCATCATCCCTTGCGACGGCAGCTCCGGACAGGTGGCCAGCAGGCGCTCCGCACAGGTGCCAGCCTCCCCCGCGGATTGGCGAGCGTCAGGGATCGTCCATGGACCAGAGGGCCGTTGGTCGTAGCCCCGTGGGGACAAGAAACTCGGTCATGCCCCTGACCTGCATGTTCGAGTTCTTGTGCCCCACGGGTCCGTCGAGAGCCCCATCCGCGCCGAGACCGGTGGCGTGCGCTCCGGCCAGCGTACCCGTAGACCGGTCGCAAATCGCGTCCGCCTCGGCCCCATGAGCGCGGGCGGGGCGCCTTCCTTACGAGGAGCGGGTTCGGATGCAGGTGATCGTGCGGGTGATGCTTTCGACGCCGTGGATCGCGCTCGCCACGAGCCTTCCCAGCCGATCCAGGTCCGCCCCCTCGACAACGGCGATCACGTCATAGGGACCGGTGACTTGTTCGGAGGCGGTGACGCCCTCGATCTTCGCCACGTGCCGAGCGACGTACGGGCCCCTTCCCACGTGGACCTGGATGAAGACGTATGCCCGGATCACCGTATCCTCCGCAAGGTTCACCCTACTCGGGTCTCGACCACGGTGCCGGTGAGGGAACGACGTCTTGCTGCCAGGGGCGGTCCGGCCGCCGTGGAGAACGTTCACGCCACGGTCGATTCCCGACGGGTTGAGCCTGAGACGGATACCACCTCCGTCACAGAACGCCCGCGGTCCGGGCCTGGTCTCGGATGGCGAGGGTGGCGAGGGTGGCGAGCTCGAGGATCCCGAGGACCATGCCCTTCGGGGGGACCCGGTTCGGCTCGAACCGGAACCGCTGCCGCCATGTGGTGATGAACGCACCGTCGTCCTCGACCCGACCGGCGATCTCGTATTCGCCTGCGGCGCTTGACATCCACGAGATTCGGAGCTCCGTTCGCTTCGAGTATCTCGCGCGGGAGGGCGGGTTCCGGGCGTCATCGTCCACCACCAGCACCCGTGGCCCCTCCGCCGGCCGGGCTCCGTATTCTCCCCCTTCTAGGCTGAACCCCTTCCCCCGCTTGGCAGCACGACCCCAGGAGCGACCTGCAGATCAGCGGATCAGCAGGTCACATGCAAGATCGCGTTCGTGTCCTTCGGCTCGACCTGCAGCGCCCGGATGGCCTCACTGGTCGGGACAGCCAGCAGCTCGACCTGGCGACGAGCGCCCTCTCGCCTGACCTCCTCCATCACGGGAAGGGCACCGTCGGCCCCGGTCCCTACCACCAAGCGCCGGCAGCCCCAGGGGATGGTCTCCTCCATGGACAGCGGGGTGTGGCCGAAGGCACCGCGGAAGGGCTTCGACGGCTTCTTCTTGCGCTCGCGGACCCGGCCACGATCGATCACCACGTCGTGGTCGTAGGTCACGCCGTCGATGCGGATCGAGCCGAAGGCGAACTGATCGATTCGCATGGCCATGGCTTCGTGGATGTCAGGGTACATGGTGGGCCAATCCCCCCAGGACCCGAAGGTCCAGCCATCTCCGCTGGCGCGAACGCCGGGACTCCCTGATCAAGCTCGGCATGGACTGTGGCGACGTCCTCACCCGGCGCGGCTAGCGGGCGAAGCCGGTGTCTCCCCTACTCCAGGTAGTCCCGGAGCCTTGCGACCGGCTGGGGTGCCGCAGCTTCGACAAGGTCTTCGATTCGATCTGCCGGATCCGCTCACGGGTCACGCCGAACTCCCGGCCGACCTCCTCCAGCGTCCGGAGGTGTCCGTCCAGGAAGCCGAACCGGAGCTGGAGGATCTTCCTCTCCCGCTCGGACAGTGTGTGCAGGACCGAGTCGAGGTGCTCCTGCAGGAGGACGAACGAAGCCGCGTCGATCGGGACGACGGCCTCGGCGTCCTCGATGAAGTCGCCGAGGAGGGAGTCCTCCTCCTTGCCCATGGGGGTCTCCAACGAGAGGGGCTCCTGGGAGAGCTTCAGGATCTCCTGGACCCTCTCGGCGGTTAGGCGCATCAGGTGCCCGATCTCCTCCGGCGCCGGCTCCCGGCCCTTCTCCTGGGCCAGCTCACGCTGCACCCGGGCCAGCTGGTGGATCTGCTCCACCATGTGCACGGGGATCCGGATCGTCCTCGACTGGTCGGCCAGGGCCCGGGAAACGGCCTGGCGGATCCACCACGTGGCGTACGTCGAGAACTTGTAGCCCCTCGAGTACTCGAACTTCTCCACCCCGCGGATCAACCCGAGGTTCCGCTCCTGGATCAGGTCCAGGAACAGCATCCCGTTCCCCACGTACCGCTTGGCGATGCTCACCACCAGGCGGAGGTTGGCTTCGATCAGGCGCTTCCTCGCCAGCTGGCCGTCGCGCTCCACCCGACGGCAGAACTCGAGCAGCTCCTCCCGCGTCTTCGGCCGATAGGAACGTGAGATCTTCTCGGAGCCGATGCCCTCGTTCCTCAGGCGCTTCGCTAGGTCGAGCTGATGCTCGCGGGTCTTGACCACCGACTCGAGGACCCGGCGGAACCGCTTCTGATCCACCTTCGCCGGGAGGCCGTCGAGGCTGGTGATGAACTCGGTCGAGAACTCGCCGGCCTCGATCCGCATGGCGAGGTCCACCTCCTGCGCCGCCGTGAGCAGGGGGACCCTGCCGATCTCCTTCAGGTACATCCGGACCGGGTCGGTCGTGGGCGCCCGGAGGACGTCGTCCGCGCGCGGCAGGCGGAGGCTCGGGGCACTCGACGACCGCCGCGTCGAGGACCTCGATGCCCTCCTGCCGCAGGTAGCCCTCGACCCGCTCCAGGTAGCCCTCGACCTGCTCCGGGGTGAGCTCGTCGAGGGAGAGCCCCTCGAGCAGATCCTCGGAGGTGAGGAACCCGCGCTCGCGGCCCCGGGAAGCGAGCGCCTCGCCGAGCTCCACGATGCTGATCGCAGAGGGTGTGGGGCCGGAGCCGTTCGGCCTGGCTGCGCCCACGACGGGGGTGGGGAGCTTCACAGGCGCTTCCACGGACACGTGCCCTTCGGTCAGCCGGCGAGCCCGCCCGAACCGATCCCCGCCAGTGTCCCAGGTACTCCTCCCCGATGCCCGTCCGGTTGCGGAGGGCGCTCGGGCCCTGGAACCCCGAGGGCCCATGCTGCTGCTCGAACACTTGAGGAGCCGCTGGACTCCGAGCCGTACGCATCCTTGAGGGGGGCGCCCGTAGCTCCGCGCCTAGCCACCTGAGAGTTTCAGCCGGTCAAGCCCGACCGCGGAGCCTTCATCCAGCCGGGTTCCCGTCGCCCACTGCTGCCGAAGCATCTCGAAGTGGTCGTCGCAGACGCTGACGACGACCGCCAGCCCTCCCTTGCCCGGTAGCGGAAAGTCCGCGGTCAGCTCTGCGAACCCGGTCACGGTTCCCTCACAGCCCACGACCATGCATGTGTCCGGGTGCTTGCTCATCCGCCACGCTCCTCTCGACGGGGGCGCTCGGCTGTTCGTGCCGAGCATGGTCCCCAGCAAGCCAGCCGTCGCCCCCGAGCCACACAGGCCCGCGGCTCGTCAATCATCGCTCAGGCGGCCTACCGGCAGACCGGCAGCCCGGGAAGGCGGCGCTCACCGCGCCGAGCGTCGCGCCGACCCGTCCCGCGGGCGCTCGGGCTCGCCACCTCGTGTCCAGGGCGATCTC
>WNGK01002683.1_pt1 | contig 31943 bp, 30 predicted proteins | sample 5400601 | NCBI WGS metagenome assembly WNGK01 (sample SAMN13153376, study PRJNA577476) | soil metagenome | isolation source: 60 cm soil or saprolite under Garry oak tree replicate 1 | place: USA:California | collected 2016-06-15 | reverse complement strand
CGTCGAACGGGACGTTCCTGGTCATCTCTTCCGGCGTCCGCAAATTCACGACGGTCGTCACCCCCTGCGCTTTCAGCGCGCGGAGCGCGCGTTCGGTGGGTTGACCGGTGACGAACATGTCTTCGCCGACGCGGGCGGCGCGCTCCTGGTACAAGCCGGTGGTATCGAGGATGACCGGCGCCGACACCGTGGCGATGGGCGCCCCCCGCGTGAACTGCTGTGCGACACCGCGCCGCGGCGCGACCGCGAGAGCGGCGAGGACCAGAGCTGTGGTGAACGCGTGTCGTGTCTTCATACGAACTCCGTTGAGGATGCAGTTTGAAGATACGGCGTTATTATCCCGCCGTGGGAATCTCCGACGCGTTGCAAAATCAACCGCTCCTCGCCGTGGGGTTGCTGTTCGCTGCCGGCGTGGTGACGAGCCTCAATCCGTGCATTTACCCGATGATCCCGATCACCGCCGGGACGCTCGCCGGCGTCAACGTTCCCGGACGAACGCGCCGCCGTACGCTTGGCCTGACGCTCACCTACGTTGCCGGGCTCGCGCTTTTTTACGCGCTGCTCGGCATGATCGCCGGGATGACCGGGTCGTTGTTCGGCACGATCGGCGCAAGCTTCTGGGCTCGGCTCGTCATCGGAAACCTGCTGCTCGTCTTCGCCCTCGCGATGCTCGAGGTGATTCCGGTGCGGCTCCCCGCGCGGCTTTCCGCCTGGGTGGGGAGCCTGGGCGGCGGCTCCTATCCGGCCGTCTTCTTGCTGGGTGCGACGTCGGGACTCGTCGCCGCGCCGTGCGGGGCCCCGGCATTCGCCGCCGTGCTCACCTGGGTGGCAACGACGCGCAGCGCGGTGCTCGGCTTCCTCTACCTGTTCGTGTTCTCGCTGGGCATGTCGGTCCTGCTCGTCGTCGTGGGATTCTTCTCGGGTGCGCTCGCCGCACTCCCGCGTGCCGGCGCGTGGATGGTGTGGATCAAAAGGGCGGCGGGCGTGGTTCTACTGCTCATGGCTGAGTACTACTTCGTCAAAGCGGGGCAAGTCTGGTGAAAACGTGCGTGGTGCGTGGTGCGTTGTGCGCGGGGATGCTGTTCGTGGCGCCCGCGCTGCTTCGGGCTCAAGACGTGATTGGGATCCCCGTCGGTGAGACGCCGCCGGCCGTCACACTCGAGAGTCTCACCGGCGATTCGGTCGCGCTGTCGCAATGGATCGGCAAGAAGCCGGTCATCGTGGAGTTCTGGGCGACGTGGTGCCCCATCTGCGCCGAGCTGCTGCCGCGGATGGAGGCGGCGCAGAAGAAGTTCGGGGATCGCGCGGAGTTCCTTGTCGTCGCGGTCGCGGTGAATCAGAGCAAGAATTCCGTGCGCCGGCATCTCGAGAAGCATCCGATGCCGTTCACGTTCTTGTGGGATGGTAATGGCGCGGCGGTTAGAGCGTTCGACGCTCCCGCTACTTCATACATCGCGGTTCTGGATACCCAGGGGAAAGTCGTCTACACGGGCGTTGGTGCAGACCAAAACGTCGAGGCGGCGATTGAGGCAGCCCTTCGCCGCCCCATCGCCGCCCCTTCACCGCCCCTTCGCCGCCCTTAACGCGCCGTTGAGTCCGCAGGCACCAACTTGCTTATCGCCGCTCCCAGATCTGTGTACGACGTCGGATCGATCTCCCGGAACGGCGTCGCCCGGTAGGCGATTTTTCCGTCTGGTGCTACCACGAACAGATTGCGGTTGTCGAGCTTGTACTGGGCATTGTAGGCGCCGTACGCTTTTCCCACCGCTGAGCCGGTATCGCTCCCAAACAGAACCGGATAATCCGCGTCCCGCGCCCATGACGCGAGTGCCGTGTCCACGTCAGCGCTGATGGCGATCAGGACGACCTTGCGCCCATCGTTGAAGACCTGTGCGTACTTATCACGGTACGCATTCATTTGAATCGTTCAGCCCTTGGTGCGCGCTTTGAAGAAGAACGCGAGTACGACCGTCTTGCCCTTGTAGTCGCTGAGCCGCACTGGGTTCTTGAGCGTCCCGTAGCGCGTGGCGCCGGGGAGCGCGAAGTCCGGCGCCACGGCGCCGACCGCGAGTGCTGCGGGTCCTGGAGGCGGTGCGGGGGGTGCCGCCGGCTGCTGCATCAATGCCGCGAGAACGAGTGTCATGACCACGACGGAATCCTTGTTTGAGCCCGCCCTCAATCTACTTGTGCAACAGCTTCCACGCCTGTTCCCGCCAGTCGAACTTGGAACCAACGACGCACCACAACACCGCCAGGGGTTCAAGGACTCGTGAACGTTCGATCCCGCCTATGTCCACGACAAGCCAGCCGAATTGCGTACAGATCCGCGTGACGGTTTGCTTCGCGGCGGCGTCGTTGCCGGCGATGAACATATCCGGTGGTCCGCCGGGGAGTTTCGGATCGACCATCAATGAGTTACCCACAATGTTGAACGCTTTCACCACGCGTGACTGTGGTAGCCACCGCTGCACCTGTTCGCCGCCCGAGTCCTCAAACCCGAGGGCGAGCGCGAATGGGTCCGTCGCCGTAGGCTTGAGAGGGTTCGTGACGTCGATTACGACTTTGCCCGCGAGATTCTTCGGGTCGGTGAGCTTGATCGCACTCTCGGTTCCGGCCCACGCCGTGCAGAGAAGGACGACCTCACCGAATTTCGCGGCATCGGCGAACGACTGTTTCGGATCGCGGTGACCGACCTTCACCTCGTGGCCGTACTTCGTGAAACCTGCGGCGAGCGACTGCCCGACTTGTCCGGTGCCCAGGATGCCGACTTTCACGACGATGCCACGCCTCCCACGCCGTACCGCGTTCGCAGGATCTCGACGTGATGTCACTCGTGGCCCGGAATCATGAACGCGAGTGCGCGCACGCTCACCGGCTTGCCGCTCGCCGTGCCGCGGCGGCGCCACGCGTCGGCGTCGAACGTGCGCAGCAGCGCGAGCGTCGCGGCCCGCGCCGTGCGCAGCTCCCCGATGAGATCGGCGAGCGAGCGGGTATCGAACTTGGCGATCGGGACGTAGGCGTTTTCGTCGAATCCGGGCAGCGGCGTCGTGTCGCCGCGCGCGATGCGCAGCGCCCGGTAGGCCATGATGCGCTCGACGTCGGCCAGATGCCCCACGACCTCCTTGATGCTCCACTTGCCGCGGTCGTAGCGATACATCGCGTTCGCTTCGGACAGCGGGCGCAACAGGGTGGCCGTGTCCTCGATCTGCGCGGCGCAGACCATCACCGGATCCAGCTCCGGAACGCGCTTGATGTAGCCGACATAGTGTGACGGAATCTCGTCGGACTCGGGACGTCCGACCCCGCGCTGATTCATGACGACTTCCCTTCGAGCTCCGTGAGGGTCATCGCTTTCACGGTCTTCCCTTCGCGCGTCATGATGCGGCGGTGGTAGTCCACCTGGCCGAGATGGTAGGCGAGATGGGTCGCGAAGTGCGCGAGAAACGCGCCCGTGGACGAGCTGACGCCGCCGACTTTCTCGGGAAAGGGCTTGGCGAGATCCGCCTCGCTGATTTTGCTCAACCCCAATTCCACGGCCGCGATCGCGTTGTCGATCTCGCGTAACAGCTCGGCGCGCGGCACGTCGCGGCTGCCGAACTCGGCGTCGCGATTGCGCACGTAGCCGTTCTTGCCGAGCACGTTGCCGAGGAAGTACTGAAGATTCCCGGCGAGATGGAGTGCGAGGTTGCCGCCAGGATTTGCGATCCCGGGCGGAATCTCCCACAGGTCGTCCTCGCTCGGGTATGATTCGATCTCGCGGCGCAGCGCCTTCAGCTCGCGCACGATGACCGTGGTAATCCAGTCTTTCATTCGATCCTCCCCACGCGCATGGCCACCGGCCAGCGTCCCAACCGTGATTGCTGCGGATCGCCCCAGACGGGAGCGAGCTCGGTCACCAGACGTTCCACCGGATCCTCGCCGTGTCGCTTGAAGTACGCGCGCGTCGCCGACCAGGTGCGAACGTAGCCGGCGAGGTCGTCGAGCGTCACAGCCTGCTCGATCACGAAGTTGGGCGCGGTGAATTCAGCGAATGGAAACTCGATGGTCCGGTAACGCTCCTCGGTGATCCGTCGTTCCGGCGGCCAGTACGGACCCACGACGTCTTTGTAAAAACGGTACACGATCTTGTCGATCGGCGGTGCGATCTGAAGCATCACATAGGTCCAGACCGCGACCACGCCGTTGGGCCGGAGGACGCGTCGCGCCTCCGCCCAGAAGCGTGGGACATGCTTCCGCCGGGCAGACCCCGTACTGAATTCGCGGATCACGCGTGGCGTGCTCGATCTGGCTGGCGCTGGCATCCGTCGCGATGACGCGATTAAAATGCCGCGCCAACCCGACGGCGGCCTGGCCCGAACCCGTGCCCGCGTCCCACACGTCATCGCGCGCCGGCGCGACCTGTGACAAGAACTCGAACAGGGCGTCCGGGTAGCGCGGCCGGAACGCCGCGTAGGCGGCCGAAACGCCGGAAAAATGATCTGCGAAGCTCACGGGCGCGCGAGGGTGCGGGCAGCATCCCGCACGAGGGAGTCGAGGGCCGCATACGGCGTGGTGGTTCCCGTTGTCACGTCATATAGAAATGCACGTTGCGGGAGCTCGTCGTCCGAGCCTCGCCAATCCTTCGGGACTTGCAGCGCCGTGACGACCAGGTGCCGCCCGTCGCCGACCGGGTGGTCATCGAGCAGACGCATCCCGGCGGGAAGCACGCGCCGCAGATTCGATCCGTCCAGATCACTCACGTACAGATCGCCGCGATCTTCGGAGTCGAGCCGTCCGTCGGCGTTGGTGTCTTCGAACGCGATCCGATAGGTCACCCAGTGTTCGAGTGAATCATCCTTGCTGCGAGGATAGTTGTAATCACCCACATATGCGGGTTTGTCGAGCAGGACGCGGCCCGGCGCCGTCCCTGTCAGAAAGAGGAAGTTGACCACCGGCCCGTCTTCGTCGCGGTATTCATACGATCCAAAACTCATCCCCGGTCCCTGTTGTCCCTTGCCGTACCGGACGACGACGATCCGCGTCTTCGTGCCCCAAATCGGGCGCGGCGGCGAGTAGCGCACCGCCCGCGGTTTGCTGGTCGCTCCGCCGATCGCGTCGGGCGCGATGACCGCGTTCTTGCTGCCGAACGCTCCCGAGAGCCAGGTCACGAGCAGCGCGCCCGTGCCCAAAACCATGAGGATGAGGAACAGCACGCCGTTGACCAGCCACAGTCGTTTGAGCCACCGATCGATGTCGAACATGTGGGACTCCTCGCTCAGGGTCGCGGCGCTGCAGGCGGAGGTGGCGGCGGTGCCGGGACCAGCGGCGGTGTCGTCCGCTGCGCATCGCGGCACTCCGGCCACGCGCCCGGCTGCCCGCTCGGCGTCAACGCGAACACGGTGCGCTTCTCGCGCGACATCCGAACCGTGTCTTCGGACGCCAAATAGACCAGCATCGCGGCGAGCGCGGCGTTGTTCCTCACGTCGTCCCAGCTGATTTTGTCGTACGTATCGCGATTGGTGTGCCAGGTGTAGCGGCCGTAATCCCAGTCGCCCGACCCCAGGCCGAAGCCTGGCGCCCCGCACGAGACGAAGGACGCGTGATCCGTCCCGCCACCGCTCGGGTTTCCGGGGAAGCCAAATTTGATGTTGCGTGTTATGTCCGCCGGGACGCGCGCCAAATAGCGCGCCAGGCTCGATGCTGCATCCGGGAATCCCGAGGCACTCATGTTTTCGACGCGTCCCGTGCCGTTGTCTTGATTGAAAAGCGCCTGCAGCCCGGTCACGATCTCGGGATGATCTTTCACGAACCCCCGTGAGCCATTCAGTCCCTGTTCCTCTCCGCTCCAGTGGCCCACGAGAATCGTGCGCCGCGGATTTGGATAGACCTGTTTCAGGATCCGCATCGCCTCCAGCATCGTGATCGTACCGGTGCCGTTGTCGGTCGCACCCGAGCCGCCGTCCCACGAATCGAAGTGCGCCGAGAGCATCACGTATTCATGGGGAAGCTGGCCGCCCTTGATTTCGCCGACCACGTTGAAGACCGGCACCTCACCAAGTGGCTGCGACTCGACGGTCAATTCGATGACCGGGCCTTGCCTGTTCTCCGCGAGCCGGTACAACAGACCGTAGTCTTCACAGGCGATGTCGAGAACGGGCGCGCGGTCGGTATACGCCGTGAAGATCTTCTGCACGCCCCAGCCCTGTGACCAGAGGCTGCCGATGATGCCGGCGGCGCCGGCCGCCTCGAGGCGGCGAGACAGGCCCGCCGCTGCCGCGACGCCGGTTCCCCAGTAGCCGGTGCGCTGCAGGCGCTGCAGCCACGCCTGCTGGGCGGCGGTGCGGCGCGCCTTCATCGTATCGGCCGTGGTCTGGGTCGCCCACTTCTCCCAACTGTCGTCGGGCCGGCAGGTCGGCTGCGCAAATGAGATGAGCACGAATTTGCCCTTCACCTGTGGCAGCCAGGCGACCAACGCGTTGCTGTCGGCGAAGTCGGGCAGGATGACGACCGGCGCGCGCAACGGGCGGCCACGCGGCGTCGGAGGGCTCCAGGCGAGCGCCATGCCTTCGAGCGTGCGCTGGCGTGGCGTGACGAGATCGATGTGTGTCTTGCCACGCCGCCAGCTGCGCCACGTGCCGTACTGTTCCTTACGCGCCGTGATGCCCCAGGCGGTGTAGGTCGCAAGCAACCAGTTTTGCGCCGCGGTCATGCCGGGGGACGCCGTCAGCCGCGGGCCGAGCGAGTCGAAGAGCACCTGCGCGAGGTGCGAGAGCTGCGAGCTGTCGGTTTCGATCGCCCAGATGCGGCGCAGGACGGGATCCTCGACCGCGAAGCCGGAGGCTTGAGGGAACTGCGCGGTTGCTGTCGTCGTGACGAAGCTGGCAACGACGGCTGTGGCGGTAAGAACGCGTCGCACGGTGTAACTCCCAATTGATGGATGAGGGGAATTGGAAGTTAACCGCGGTTCAAACCGATCCGATACCGTACCTCGGGGACATTTGTCCGCGGGTATCTTCGGGTTCCGCTATCCAGACGGAACCCGGCCTTCTCGTAAAACCGCCGGGCATTCCAGTTTTCTTCGAGCACCCAGAGCGTCACTTCGGCGAATCCCCGGCGGCGGAATTCCTCGAGCACGTGATTCATGAGCGCGCGGCCGTAGCCATGACCGCGCAGATCCGGCAGGACGTGCAGCGACGTGATGTGGCCGACGCGCGTGGGGTCGTCATCGGGATCCTTCGTGGGGATCATCTGACAAAACGCGACGCCCTGACCCTCTTCCTCAATGAGATAGACCGGCCATTCGGGATCGGCGATCCGCTCCGCCCAGAACGCCGTGCGATAGGCCAGGTCGGTGCGCGCGATGACGTCGTCCGGCATGATGCCGCGGTACGCGACATTCCACGATTCGACGTGGATGCGGCCGACGGTTTCGGCGTCGCCGCTCCCCGCGCGCCGGAGCGTCATCCCCCGAGCTTCGCTTCCCATTCTTCGAGCGAGCGCGGCCAGTCGGCCTTGAGCAAGCGTGACAGCGAGCGGTCGGCCAGCACCCGCCCACCCGTCTGACAGGTCGCGCAGTAATTGGCTTCATTATCCGCGTAGCGAATGCGTTGCACCGGCGAACCGCAGACGGGGCAGGGCTGCTTGTAGCGGCCGTGCACCGCCATTCCTTCCTTGAACGCGCTCACCTTCTCCGGGAATTTGTCCCCGGCCTCGACGCGCAGCTTGTCGATCCAGAGGCGCACGGTCTGTTGCGTTGCCGCATGCAGACGGGCGATCTCCGCGTCGCTCAGTTTCCCGGTCAGCAGAAATGGCGAGAGCTTCGCCGCGTGGAGAATCTCGTCCGACAGCCAGTTGCCAATTCCATCGAACAAATGGGGATCGGTGAGCGCCCGCTTGAGCGTGTGCGACTGGGATTGCAGCCGCTCCCCAAACGTTGAGACGTCGGAGTTGAGCACATCGAGACCGCCTGGGTCGTGTTGCTTCAGTGCAGACTCCCCCGCGACGACGTACAGCGATGCCCGCTTTTTCGAGCTTGCTTCGGTGAGGAGCAGCGTTCCGGTGGGAAAGTCGAACGACGCAAGGCCGACCTTGGCGGGCGGCTTCGTGCCTTCGGGCCGCCACTTGAACCGCCCGGCGATCATCAGATGGAAGACGAGGAAGATGTTCCCCTCCATCTCCCACACGATGCGCTTTCCCAGGCGTCGCAATCGGACGACTTTGCGGCCTTCCGCCGCGCTCAGCGGCGGGTCGACGGTGCGCAGCAGCGACGGGCTGACGATGCGGGCGCGCTCGAGCGGCTGGCCGACGATGCGCGGTGCTAATGCTTCGAGGTAAATCGTGATGTCGGGGAGCTCCGGCATGCCTGCGCTACCAGCGCCCCTTCATCCGCGTCGTGTCGCCCAGGTACGCGTATTGCAACTTCGACATGTACAGATTCGCGGCGGTCATCACATCGTTCGCCGACACGCCGCGCATGCGCTTCATGAACTCGTCCCCGCGCCGAAAGCCGCCGAGGTACAGCTCGGCACGGGCCAGAAAGTCTGCCTGGTCCGCGGCGGTCGCGTTTTGCTCCAGATAGTCGAAGGTGTAGCTGTCCAGGAAGTGGCTCAACTCGAAATACTCGATTTCCGAGGTCTGCAAGGTGCGCACGGCGTCCTGCATCAGCGGGAGCACTTGATCCGGGCGAGCGGTGCTCGCATACGCGCCGCCAATGGGAAGCGCCTGATCGATGAACGGCGCATAGGCGGCGTACGACAGGCTGCGCTGCGTGCGGATGACGTAGTGGAGCTGCGAGGACAGCAGCGCGGTCGCGACACGGAACGACCAGTAGCTGCGCTCCGTGGGTGGTGGCCCGGTGAAGTAGGCCAGAATGTAGTTGGTGGGGATCAGGCGATGCTCCACGAGCCAGCGCGCCGGGATCTTGGGTGCCGGAGGCGGGAGGACCCAGTGATAGTCGCCGCGCGGCAACTGCCCCAACGTCGCCGTGACCAGCGACTCCGCGTGCGCCCGTTCGACGTTGCCCACGATCACCAGCAGCATCCGCGACGTGATCATCTGGTCGCGCGCGTACGCCCGCACCTGGTCCACGGTGATGCCGGTAAGCGATTCCTCGGTCCCCTCGGGATCGAGCGAGTACGGATGATCGGGAAACATCGCGCGATTGGCGATCACGCGGATGCGCTCGTCCGGATCGGTGTAGCGCTCGTGTGCGCGGGTCACGAGCCTGCCGCGCGCCTGCCCAACCGCCTGCGCCGTGAGCGATGGTTTCGCCACGCGCTCGGCGAGCACGTCCCACGCCGCGTCGAAGTCCTGCGCCAGGCCGGTGAATCCGAATTCCGACCAATCAGCGCCCACCTCGAGCTGGACCACGCTGCCGGTCCGCGCCATCGCGCGGCGCGCCTCGTCGCCGGGATAGCGCGCGGTCCCATAACTCGACGCGTTCAGGAGGAGGGCTTCGATCCCAGCGGTGCCCTCGGTGAGCTGGCGCGTTCCACCCAGCAGATAGAGCCGCGCGGCCACGATGTCCGTGGCCCGGTTGACGCGCTGAATGACGTGCAGCCCGGCGACATCGTAAGCCACCGTCAGCGTGTCCGGCCCCGGCCCTGACTGGCGCGCGCGCGGCGCGCCCCCGCGGCCACCTCCGCTCGCGCCGAGCAGCGCCACGAATCCCAGCGCCAGCCATCTCATGGTCGTGTGGAGGGAGGCGGCGGAGGAGGTGGAGGCGTTGGGGCCGCCGTGGCGGCCGGTGTGCGGCCCAGCGTGCGCAGCCAGTCGGCGATTTTTGCGGTGACCGCAGGTGTACCCAGCACGCCGATCACACGCGGCGCCGCGGTCAGGTACTCACGAGCGAAGCGCCGCAGCGAGTCCGCCGTCTGGGTTGCCATGTGGTCGTTGTAGCCCTGGTAATAATCCATCCCCGCGGCGCTCCACCAGAAGGCCAGACCGGGTGCCAATGACGCCGTGCGCTCGCGGGCGAGGGCACCCCCGACCTGACGGCGCTTGCGGGCGATCGCAAGGTCGTCATCGGTGACCCCCTGAAGCAAATCGACGTCGTGCAGCTCGAAGAGGAGACTGAGGATGGCCTGCTGTGCGTGCTCCGGCGTGGTCTTGCCGTGGATTTCGATAGGCCCGGTGTGGTCGAGCGTGAGATAGCTACCGGAGATTGATACGAACGGTCCGCCGTCGACGAGACGGCGCTGGAACGCAGAGGTTGGATCGTTGAACACGTCGAAGAACACATCGGCCGCGTAGGTCGCACCCGGGTCGGTCCGGACGCTCGGCCCGTACATCGCGACCACGATCGTGACGTCGAGCACGTCTTTCGCCACCATAACGGCCGTCGTCTTTTCGAGCGGCGGGATCGCAGGGATCGCGCGGTCCGCGAACGGGTTGGGGCCCGCTTTCCACTCCCCGAATTTCCGCCGCACCACCTCGATAATGCGGTCAGCCTGGACGTCGCCGGTTACAATGAGCGCCGCATTGTTCGGGACGTAGTAGCGGGCGTACGTCGCCTTGAGACGGTCGAGCGAAATGCCCTGCAGCGAGCTCGAGTCCCCCCCGACATCCTTGCGGTGCCACGCCGTGCCCCAGAGCGCGCGCTCCACCTGCCGTTCGAGCGCCTGATCCGGGTCCGATTCGTTGCGTTGCAGCTCGTCCAGCACGACCAGGCGCTCGGATTTCAGGTCACCGTTCGAGAACCCGGCCTTCATCAGGAGATCTGCGAGCAATCCGATGGCGGACTCGATGTTATTCGAGGGCACCGTCACGAAGTAGTTGACGACCTCGTTCGACGTCGCGCCGTTGTAGACGCCCTTGAGCTTGGTGGTTTCGATGCCGAAGGCCGAGGGGTTGTGGCGGAAGGAGTGGAACAGCAGGTGCTCGTAGAGGTGCGCGAGGCCTGCTTCGTCGGTGTCCTGCGTGAACGCGCCGTTATGCACGGCGACGAGGGCCGTGGCCAGCGGGACCGCGGCGTTCTCCACCACGATCACCTCGAGCCCGTTGTCGAGGGTCCCGCGGCGCAACACGCGCTCGGGGGACGAGGATTGCTGCGCCGGCGCGTGCGCCGGCAGACCGAGGGCGATCGCGCCGCACAGCGCGAGGATGATCAGACGGCAACGCATGGGAGTCCTTAGGCGAACACCTGGAGTGCGACTTCCACCCGCCCGAACGGCGCGCTCACTTGTACACCCTGCACCATTTCTTTGACGCGCGTGAACATCTCCCGCGCGATCGACACACCCTCGGCCAGCGCGGCTTCCTTGCCTTTTTCCTGCGCCTTCCGCATCCGCTGCAGCACATCCTCCGGGACCGACACGCCGGGCACCTCGTTCGCGAGGAACTCGGCGTTGCGGAGGGAGATGAGCGGCCAGATCCCGGCGACGATCGGCGTCTTGAACTGCTCGACGCGCTTCAGAAACGCCTCGAGCTGCCGCGCGTCGAACACCGGCTGGGTGACCGCGAACTCCGCTCCCGCATCCACCTTCCAGGCAAAGCGCGACAGCTCGCGGTCCTGATCGCTGGCGCCGGGGTTCACGCCCACGCCGATCGCCCACCGGGTCGCGCCGCCCAACGGGTTGTTGCCGGGGTCGAGGCCCTGATTCAAGCGGTAGACGAGATTCGTCAGCCCGATCGAATCGATGTCGAAGACCGCCGTCGCTTCGGGATACGGCCCCATCTTGGGTGGATCGCCGGTGATGATCAAGATGTTGCGCAACCCCGCCGCATGCGCCCCGATGATGTCGGAGAGCATGCCGAGCAGGTTCCGGTCGCGGCAGCAATAATGGATCACCGTCTCCATTCCGACTTCGCGCTCGATCAGGAGCGCCGACGGCAGCACGCCCATGCGACTCTGCGCGCGCGGCCCGTCGGGCACGTTGACGGCGTCCACGCCAGCGGCCTTCAGCGCCCGGACCTGCTCGAGCATCGGTTTCGGATCCACGCCCTTGGGTGGCACGATCTCGACGCTCGTGACGAGCTCGCCGCGCGCGAGCTTCGCGCCCCAGCGCGACTTTTCGGCGAGCGGCACCGGTGTGATGTCGGGCGGCGCCTGCACCTGCGCGCGGGAGACGACGACACTCGGCTGGCGCGGCACGACGCTGGCGACGTAGTCGCGAATCTTCTTGATGTGCTCGGGCGTCGAGCCGCAGCAGCCGCCGACGAAGCGCGCACCGGCCTCGATCATGCGCCGGGCGTAGCTCGCCATGTATTCGGGCGACGCGAGATAGATCTTGCGGTCCCCGACGTCTTTGGGCAGGCCGGCGTTCGGCTGTGCGGAGACGGGCTTTTCCGTCGTCTTGACCATCTTCTCGACGGCTTCGAGCACGCCCGCCGGCCCGACGGAGCAGTTCACGCCGATCACATCCGCGCCCCACCCCGCGAGCTGCTTGGTGAACGTATCGGGGTCGGTGCCGTAATAGGTCAGGCCGTCGGTGCCGACGGTCATCTGGCAGACGACGGGCAGGTCCGTCGCGGCGCGCACCGCCAGCAGCGCGGCATGCATCTCGTCCAGGTCGCTGAACGTCTCGAGGATGAATCCGTCCACCCCGCCGCCGAGCAGGCCCTGGACCTGGCGGGCGAACAGCGCCTGCGCCTCGAGCTTGGAGGTGGGACCGAACGGTTCGATGCGGATGCCGAGCGGTCCGATCGCGCCCACAACGCTTGCCTTGCCACCGGACGCCGTGCGGGCCAGCTCCGCGGCGGTGCGGTTGATCTTCTCCGTCTCGTCCGCCAGCCCGTAGCTGTTGAGTTTGAGCGGGTTGGCCCCGAAGGTGTTCGTCTCCAGGATCTCCGCGCCGGCGCGCACGTATTCCGCGTGTACTTCCTGCACGAGCCGCGGCTGCTTCAGGTTCAGCTCGTCGTAGCAGACGTTCAGGAAGAAGCCTTTGCCGTAAAGCATCGTGCCCATGGCCCCGTCGAAAACATGGACGCGGCCGTCGGCCAGGAGGGATCGGAAGGTGGTAGTCACAGGGGAAAATAATAACCCCCTTTGCGCGTACTCTTAGGTGACCATGAGCCACATCGCGGCCGAGCAACTCCTGGCAGAGTACACGCCGGCGCTGCGCAACTTCCTCGGCGCGCGCTGCCGGAACGACGATTTGACCGCGGAAATGCTGCAGGAAGTGGCTGCGCGCCTGGTGACGGCGACCCCGCGGCTCTCGTTGAATGGCAACGCCCGGGCGTACCTGTTTCGCATCGCCGCAAATGTCTGGCGCGACCACTTGCGCCGCGAGCTCGTGCGGCGTCGCGCGGCGGTCGTGTTGGAGTCGGGGGAGCCGCGACTGGCTGACGCGGCCGACGCGCGACTCCTGGAGCGTGAGCTGCGCGCCGCCGTCCGCAGCGCGGTAGACGCGCTCCCACCCGGGCAACGCGAGGTCGTCGAGCTCCGGCACCGCGGCGTCACCTTCCAGGCGATCGCCGACCGGCTCGGCAGGCCGCTCGGCACGGTGCTCACGCAAATGCGCGCCGCGCTCGCTCGCATCAGCACGGCATTGGAGAACTATCGATGAATCATCCGACCGACGATCAGTTGCTGCTCCTTGCGTACGGAGAGCTTCCACGTGCGGACACGAGCGAAATCGAGTCCCATGTCGCTGCGTGCGCGACGTGCGGAGACAAGCTGGCGCATTTCGAACGCGCGCGCGTTGCGCTCGACGTGGCGCTGCCCAAACAGGGGCGACCAGTCGCCCGCTGGGCCGCGCTGGGCGGCCTCGCCGCGGCTGCGGTTGTCGCCGGCGTGTTACTCACCCGGAACAACCCGCCCGGCCAGCCGGCGGCGCGGGGCTGGAATCCGACGACGATGTGGTCAGCCACGGCGGGCTATGTCGCGGGCGGAAACGCGGTAGTAGACATCGATGCCCGACTCACTCGACTCGAACAGGAGTGGCCCTATGGTCGCCCGTAACATTGGCCTGGCTCTCGCCCTCGTCCTTTTCACCGCCACGCGGGCGAGCGCCCAGGACCCTGGGCAGACGATGCCCAACCCTCAGGCGATGCAGATGCAGGTGCAGCGGATCGCGGAGCAGCGTCCCCGCGAAGCCGAGGCTGCGGCACGCGCGTTCCTGAACCTGATCTCGATGCAGCGGGGTCAGGGCTCGGTGGAAACAAACGTCGCCTGGCTCGAGTCGCTGAAAGCCAACGACCTGGGGGCATACTGGCAGGAGGTGGCGCAGCTCACAGTGCAGTTCGACGTGGTCCAGAATCTCGTGCGGCGCGATAGCACCCGAGCGGCGCTCGTTACGCAACTGTTCGGCCTCGAGTACATGGCCCGCACGCTGCAGCGCGCCTACCGCGCTGCTGCGGACACGCAGCGCGAGCAGATCCGGAGTCAGATCGAGAAGGTGATTGCCGCGCATTTTGACTACGAGAACCAGCTGCGCCTCTTCGAAATCAAGGATATCGAGCGGCGCCTGGGTGAGGTTCGTGCGGAGACGCAGCGACGGCTCGACAAGCGTGCGGAGTTCATCAAGTTCGCGGTCGACGACATCGTGCGCGATGCAATTCGGCCTCGCTAGCGGCGCGCGGCACGCGAATGCTCAACGATCGTTGGTCATTGATCATTGATCACTGATCATTGATCTTTTGCCGATGCCAAACATCGGCGCGTACCACCCCATCATTGTCCATTTCGCGATCACGCTGCTCACTCTCGGCGTGGTCTTTCGCTGGGTCTCCCTCACCGGCCGCGCGCCCTTCACGGGCCCCGCTGCCGCGACCTGTTTGCTCCTCGGCGCCGCCGCCGCATTCCTGGCCGTGCACTCAGGAACGGACGCGCACGGGCCGGTCGAGCGCATTCCGGGAGTCCGCCAGGCGGTCATGGATCATGAGGACGCGGGGCACTGGGCACGCAACGTGTTCCTGGTCGTCGCACTGCTCGAAATCGGGGCCCTTGTCGCCAAAAAGCGCAGCGTGCACGTCGCGCGGGTCGCGCTCTGGGGCTCCGCCGTGGTGGGCATCTTCGGCTTCGCGGCCATACTCAAAGCCGCTGACAAGGGCGGCGATCTCGTCTACGAATACGCCGGCGGCGTCGGCATTCGCACTGGTGACACGGCGGACGTCAACCGTCTGTATCTCGCCGGCGTGTATCAGGCGGCGCAGCAGGCGCGCGCCCTGCATGACAGCACACGAGCCGCCGCGCTGTTCACCCAGCTGGAGCGCGAGTTCCCCACCGATACGAACGTCCGGTTGCTCGCGATCGAATCGCTGCTGCGCGACCGGGACAATGCGCGCGCGGCGTTGACCGCGCTGGCGCGGTTTCCGATGCGCCCGGATGATCGGCGGCTGCAGCTCCGCGTCGGGTTTCTGAAGGCCGACGCGTACGCCGCAGTGGGAAAGCCGGACTCCGCGAGGGTGGTGCTGGAGCGACTGGGCAGCGCGTATCCCGATATGCAGGCGCGCATCAACGAGCGGCTAAGGAATGTCCAATGATCAATGATCAATGATCAATTGATCATTGATCATTGTTCATTGATCATTCGAACAGCGCCATTCGCTGTGCCACCCACCAGGCCGCCAATGCCCCCGCAATAAAGCCGAGCACGGCGCCGAACGGACCGATGAGCTTGCTGCCGACGGCGCCGGCGATCGTGCCGACGATGAAGCTGACGAGTGTTTTGAGAAGTCTCATCCGGGCCTCAGCATAGAGAGGAGGATTTGGCGCGCGATGCTCAGCACGATCATCGCCACTAGCGGGCTGAGATCGATGGCGCCGAGCGCCGGCACGATTCGGCGGATCGGCTCGACCATCCAATCGGTGAGGATGTAGAAGGGCCGGATCCACTTGGAGTAGCGGAACATGCCGAACCAGGACGCGATCACCCGCACGATCAGTGCCGCAAACAGAATGCGATAAACCAGGTCAACGATCATCATGACCGTGCCGCGGGGGCCGCCGCTCGCGGTTGCGCGCGCCGTCTCAAATGTCCCGACGAGCCAGCCGGCCAGTGACAACAGGAGGATTCCGGCGACCGCCGTGAGTACCACGAGCCAGCCGCCGGCGTGTGTGGGATTGCCTCCCATCCGCACTAGCCGCCGCTCGACGGGCCGGATGATCGGATCGGTAGCAGACCGCAGGGTTCGACCGAGCATGCCAAAGGGGGAGACTCGACGTGTCCGAACCAGCCACGAGCCGAGTGCAATGATGGCGGCGAGGACGACGAGACCCAATACGGCGTAGCGGAGGCCTGCGTGAGATTCGGGCATGCTCTGCTTAAGAGCCGTACGCAGCGGCGACGATCCGCTCCTGTTCAGCTTTGTGCGCCGCGGGATAGCCTTCGGCAGGGCTCGAGCGCTCCGGTCGAGAGACGTCCAGCAGCGTGACTCCGGGCGCTAGCACGTCCCGAATCTTCGGCATTACGAACTTCCGCGCCCCCATGTTGCGCGGCTCTTCCTGTACCCAAACGACTTCCTTGAGGTTCGGATAGCGGCGCGCGTACTCCCCGATCTCCGCACCCGGGAACGGGTATAGCAGCTCGACGCGACCGATCTTGACGTGCGGCGCCTGGGCGCGGCGCGGCGACGCGATGATGTCGTAGTAGATCTTCCCACTGCACAGGATCAGGCGCGTCACCTTCTCGGGCCACGTGCGATCCCGATCCCACACCACCGACCGGAACTTGCCGAGCACCAGATCGTCGAGCTGTGAGTTCGCGGCGGGCAGCCGCAGCAGGCTCTTCGGCGTCATCACGACCAGCGGCCGGATCTCGGTGTGCAGCGCCTGGCGCCGCAGCAGATGGAAGTACTGCGCCGGCGTCGTGCAGTTCGCCACCCGGATGTTGCCCTCGGCGCCGAGCGCGAGGAACCGCTCGAGCCGGGCGCTGGAGTGCTCGGGTCCTTGACCTTCATAGCCATGGGGCAGGAGCAGCGCCAGGCGCGACGTCTCTCCCCATTTCGCCAGTCCGGCGATCAGGAACTGATCGATGATCACTTCGGCGCCGTTCGCGAAGTCCCCGAATTGTGCCTCCCAGAGCACCAGCGCGTTCTGTGCCTCGACGGCGTAGCCGTACTCGAATCCCAGGCACGCGTATTCGGAGAGCGGACTGTTATAGAGCTCGAAGGGACTCTTCGCGTCGGGCAGGTGCTGGATCGGCGCGTAGCGGTTGCCGGTGTGAATGTCGTGCAGCACGAGATGCCGCTGGCTGAACGTGCCGCGCTCGGTGTCCTGGCCGGTCAGGCGAATTGGCGTGCCTTCCACCAGCAACGACGCAAGCGCGAGCGCTTCGGCGTGCGCCCACTCGATCCCATCGGCCGACGTGAGCGAGTCGCGCCGACGCTCGAGCTGCTTCAGCAGCTTGGGGTGCACCGCGAAGCCGTCCGGAACAGCCAGGAGCTCCCCATTGAGCTTCTTGAGCAGATCGGCGGTGACGGCGGTGGCGGGCTCGGGTGCGGTCTGCCGGGTAATGCGCTGCGGTTCTTCGGCCCGCTGGCCCGACTTGACCGCCTGCTGGACGGCGGCGAGGCGCTGATAGGCGGCCTCGGCTTCGGCGTCTATCTGCGCCTGCTCGACGACCCCTTCCTTGACGAGCTGCGCCGCGTATTTCTCGCGCACCGGCGGCGTCTGCTTGATGCGCTCATACATCGTCGGCTGCGTGTAGGCGGGCTCGTCGGCTTCGTTGTGCCCGTAGCGGCGGTAGCCAACCAGATCGATCACGACATCGCCGTGAAATTTTTCGCGGTACATCATCGCGAGCCGCACCGCGGCCAGGCACGCCTCGGGATCGTCGGCGTTGACATGGATGATCGGCACGTCGAAGCCTTTGGCGAGATCGCTCGAGTAGTCGGTGGAGCGGCCCTCGCGCGGGTCCGTCGTGAAGCCGATCTGGTTGTTCAGAATCAGGTGCAGTGTGCCGCCGGTCGTGTACCCGCGCAGCCGCGCGAGGTTGAATGTCTCGGCGACAACGCCCTGGCCCGCGAACGCGGCGTCGCCGTGCAACAAGACCGGCAATGCGACGTCGACGTCATGGTTCGCGGTAGGGCCGGTCCGATCGGTCTGGTCCGCGCGGGTGCGGCCCTCGACCACGGGATTCACCGATTCGAGGTGGCTGGGATTGGGCGACAGCTTCACGGCCATGTCGACGCCGGTCGCCGTACGATAGACGCCCTCCGCGCCGTGGTGGTACTTCACGTCGCCGGTCCCGGCGGTCGCGCCTTCGTTTTCCGGCGTCTCCTCTTTGCGCCCGCCTTCGAACTCGGCCAGGATCGTTTCATACGGGACGTTCACGACGTGCGCCAGCACATTGAGCCGGCCGCGGTGCGCCATCCCGATGATCGTCATACGCGTCCGATGCGCGGCGGCCAGCTCGATCGTGAAGTCGAGCATCGGCACGGTCATGTCCAGGCCTTCGACTGAAAACCGCTTCTGGCCAAGGTAGGCCTTGTGCAGGAAGCGCTCGAGCGCGTCCACGGCGATGAGACGCGACAGCAGCTGCTTCTTCCCTTCGGCCGACAGCGGCCGGCGATGCTGCCCCGATTCGATCACTTGCCGCAGCCAGAGGCGCTCCTCGTGGCTGCCGATGTGTTCGACTTCGTAGGCGATCGTGCCGCAGTAGGTCGCCCGCAAATTGGGCAGCGCCTCGGCGAGCGTCTGCCCGGGCACGTAGATACGCAGCACTTCCGCCGGGATGCGCGCCATGATGTCCGGTGTGAGTCCCAGACGGCCGGGGTCGAGCGACGGATCGCCGGGTGGCTCGCTGCCGAGCGGGTCGAGATGGGCAGCGAGGTGGCCGAAGTTGCGGTGCGCTCGAACGAGGGCGTAGGCCGCCGCCACGTATTTGAGATCGTCGGGAAACGGGACAGGAGAAACGGGAAACGTGGGTGCAGCGGGAGGTTCAGGTGCCACCACGTTTCCCGTTTCCCGTTTCTCGTTTCCCGCTTTACCAAGGCTCTCCGTCACTCCCTCATAAAACCGCTCCTCTCCCTGCAAGAGGGAATCCAGGTGCCGGAGAAACATCCCCGACTCCGCGCCCTGGATGATCCGGTGATCGTAGGTGCTCGTGATCGTGACGATCTTCGTGCCGGCGATCTCGCGAATCGTCCCCGTGGCGATGATCGAGCCCTGGCCCTTCATGAGGCGCGGTACGGACGCGACGGTGCCGAGGGTGCCGGGATTGGTCAGCTGGATCGTGCCGCCCGCAAAGTCGTCGGGCATCAGGCGGTTGGTCCGCGCCTTCTCGACCAGCGCCTCGTAAGCCGCGTGGAAGGCGGCGAAATCCATCGTTTCGGCGTGCTTGATGACCGGCACGACCAGCGCCCGGCTGCCGTCCTTCTTCTCGACGTCGACCGCGAGCCCGAGGCCAATGGCGCCAGGATCGACGCGGTACGGTTTGCCGTCGACATCCTGGAAGTGGTGCGTCATCACGGGGAAGCGCTTGGCGGCCTGGACGATCCCGTACCCGATCAAGTGAGTGAACGACACCTTCTTACCACTCGCGGCGAGCTGGGCGTTGAGCGCTTTGCGCCGCGCGTCGAGGGTGGTCGCCTGGATGTCGCGGAACGACGTGGCGGTCGGGACGGTGAGCGATTCCGTCATGTTCGCCACCAACCGAGCTGCCGGACCCGTTATCGGGCTCGCCCCTTTTGGGAGCGGGGAGATAGGAGATGTACTTGCCGCTCCAGCGGATGGTACATCTGCCTTCTCCCTTCTCCCGGTTACTTCGGACCGATCGGTCGGAATCACCGGGAGCTCAGCAAGTCGGCCGTTTTCAAACAGCTCCCGCCACTCGGATCCCACGGAGGCAGGATCGCGGAGGTATTCCTCGTACATGGCTTGTACGAAGGCGGCGTCGTAGGTGCCGAAAACGAATTCGCTCACGGTCTAGAATCTATACGGTATCTTATTTCGCAGTATGCCGTTGCTACTTCTTCTCTTACTCACGAGCCAGGGCGATTCGAGTCTTGGATCCCGGGTCAAGGCCCGCATCGCCCAGGCGCCCGCGCGTGCGGTCGGTGTCTACTACCGCGATCTGGCAACAGGCGACTCCCTAACCGTCGGCTCTGGCGTGCGGTTCCACGCCGCGAGCACCATGAAGATCCCGGTCATGATTCAGCTGTTCCGCGATCGCGACGCGGGAGTGCTGTCACTCGACGACTCGATCACCATCACCAACACGTTTCGCTCGATCGCGGACAGCTCGCCCTACCTGCTCGACGTCACGGACGACTCCGATTCGTCGCTCTATAAGCGACTCGGGCAGCGTGCCTCGATTCGCGAGCTGATCGAGCTGATGGAAACGGTGTCGAGCAATCTCGCGACCAACCTGCTGATCGCGAAGGTGAACGCAACGCGCGCCAATGCGACTGCACACGCGCTCGGCGCCGATTCGATTCTGGTGCTGCGCGGGGTCGAAGACGGCAAAGCCTATCGCGCCGGCTTGAACAACACGACGACCGCGCGCGATCTCGGCATGCTCCTGGCGGCGATCGCGAACGGGACGGCGGCGTCGGCGGCAGCGTGCCGGGAAATGCTCGCCATTCTCGGCCGGCAGCAGTTCAACGAGGGGATTCCCGCTGGCCTGCCACCGGGCACGCGGGTCTATCACAAGACCGGCTGGATCGGGCAGGTGGTCTACCACGACGCGGCGCTGGTGGAGCCGGTTGGGCGCGGCCGCTACGTCCTCGTGGTGTTGACGGGTGGCATTCAGAAGGACGCAGACTCCCACGCGCTGGTGCGCGACTTATCGCGGCTCGTGTTCGACGCTCGGAGGTGACGATTAAACTGATCACGACGATCGTACGCCCGGAGGTGTTGCCGGAGGTCAAGGCGGCGCTGTTCCGGGCGGGCATCACCGGCATCACGCTGAGCCGCGTGAGCGGCCACGGCGGAGAGCATGAAATCGTGAGCCAGTACCGCGCCACGACCGTCGTCATGGAATTCCATGAAAAAGTGAAAATCGAGATGGTCTGTTCGGAGCCGTTCGTGCAGCCCTGCATCGACGCGATCCTGTCGTCGGCCCGCACCGGAGAAGTGGGCGACGGCAAGATCTTCGTGCAGCCGATCGAGCGCGTGATCCGGATCCGGACGGGCGAGCAGAACAACGACGCGCTGACGGCGGTGAACGCGAACGAGGTGCAGCGGGCGGCGTTGCGCGCCGCCGATGAAGCGTGACGCAGGCTCCGGCTAGCTTACCTTCGCCCGTCAGGGTCGCCGGAGGATCGCTAGCTCACCTGTAGCCTCTTGCACCGTTTCGCTGGTTGCGCCACGTCGCTCCGACTGTAGGTTCGAGGCGCTCGTCTCGTCCTGTACGCGCACAGAGGCAGGCGCTGATGGGGGCCGCAGTTCCTCCTGAACTCTCCCGTTTGTTCGACGCCCCCCCTGGCCTGAAGCGGGACGAGGTGTGGGGCGGTTTCGTAGCCGCACATAGCCGCCTGATCATTCGCGTCGCGCGATCAATCAATCCCGATCACGATACCGTCATGGACGCCTACGCCTACGTGCTCGAGCGACTTCGCGCCGATGACTGCCGTCGGCTGAGGGACTACGCGCCGGATGGCCGCACGAAGTTCACGACGTGGCTGGTAGTCGTCGCCCGCCGTCTGTGCCTCGACCTGCTGCGCCGTCGCTATGGTCGGTCGCCTCCGGCGTCGGCGGGAAGGGATCCCGCCGTCCAGCGGGCGGCAAGGCGGCGGCTCGTCGATCTCGTGGCGGGAGGCGATCCAGACGACATCGCGGCGCCGGGCGGGGACCCGACTCACTCCCTGAACGCCGCCGAGGTCAATCGGACGCTGACGCAGCTGATGAGCCGACTCGACGCGGACGATCGCCTCCTGCTCAAGCTGCGGTTCGACGACGAGTTGTCAGCCCCGGAAATCGCTCGCCTGCTGGGTCTTCCCACGCCGTTCCACGTGTACCGCCGCCTGACGTTCCTGTTTGGCGAGTTACGCGGGGCGCTACGGGAGCGCGGCATCCACGGGGCCGAGCCGTGAGGCGCAAACCGAGGCGGACGATCCGTTCAATGCTGCGGAGGCGCACGCATGCCTGGTGAAAAGATCGAAGCCCACCTGACGGCGATGGAAGTCGCCGCCTACGTCGACAACGGCCTCGAAGCCGCCGCGCGCGCGCGTGTGCGAAGCCATGTTGCCGAATGCGATGATTGCCGCGGCGAGGTGATTGCAGTGGCACGGCTCGCCAGGACGGGCGGCCGGCGACGGTGGATGGCCCTCGTTCCGCTCGCTGCGGCCGCCGCGTTGGTGCTATACATCGCTCCGTGGCAGGGCCCCTCCGATTCGACTGCCCCAGTGTTACGCGAGCCCGGCGTCACGACGATCGTGGCCCCGACTCCCATTGCTCCGCACGGCGCTGTGACGGCGCTGCCGTCGCTCACATGGTCCAGGGTGCCGCTTGCAGATCGCTACAAGGTGACCCTCTTCGATGCGGATGGCTCAGTGCTCTGGGAGACTCAGACGGCGGACACCACGGCGGTGGTGCCCCCCAGCCTCCGCATCGTTGTCGGCGTGCCGCACTACTGGAAGGTCGCCGCCCGCACGGAGCCGGGCCGGTGGGTCGCCTCCGACCTCACGTCGTTCACGCTCAGTCGCGCGCCGCCGCAAAGATGAACGGTGCGCTGTCGGTGCTGTCGCTCCTCGCCGCGCTCGCGCAGGCGCAGGTGGTCGGCGGGCCCGAGCGGCTGCGCGTGCTGGCGCGCGACGGCCCGCAAGCCGTCCTGATCCAAGAGGTGCGGGATAATCCCAACGACGTGCGGGACGCGTTGCGCCAGCTCTTGGCGCTGGCGGCGGCAGCAGCGGTTGACAGTACCGCCTCGCTTCCTCTCGCTGCGGCCGATCGACTCGCCTCCGCTTATGCCGTCGCTTGGCGCGATTCCTTCCTGCTTCATCAAGTCTCCCGATTCCGACGGTGGTCGCCTGCGGACCGGCGTGTCAAAGCGATGGCGGACAGCCTGCGCCTCGCGGGCAACGAAGCCCTTGGTCGTAACGGCGTCGTCGCTGCCGCACGGCTGTGGCGTGAGAGCGCGCGACGCGCCGCCGGAATCGGCGACACGTCGGGGATGGCAGCTGCGCTCGGCAACATCGGGCGCGGGTTCTACGACGAGAGCGAGTTGGACAGCGCGGAAGGCTACTGGAAGCGCTCGGCGGACCTCGCAGAGCGCATCGGCGACCTCCGCACCGCCGGTAACGCAGTCGGCAATCTGGCGAGCGTCAAGAAGGATCGCGGCGACCTGCGGCAGGCGGAATCGCTCTACGTCCGGGCGGGAGCGATCCGCAGCCGTTCGGGCGACGCGCGTGGACTCGCCGCGGATGAGAACAACCGCGGGAAGCGGTGAACCTCGTCAACCTCGGCAACCTCGGGGCGACCTCGGGCGACTACGCCGCCGCCGCCACTCGTTATCACGAGGCCCTGATCGCCTACCGCGCCGCGGACAATCGCGTCGGCGCCGCCGAGACGTGGCACGATGTCGGGCTCCTGCGTCTGACTCGGGGTGACTACGCGGGCGCCACCGCCGCGCTCCTGGCAGCGCTGCGAATCTACGAGGTCACGGGCCCCCCGGCCGAGATCGCGGGCGTGCGTCGCGATGCCGCCGACGTGCGCGCGGCGACCGGCGACCTCCCAGGCGCGCTCCGCGAGCTGCAGCGCGCCGAGACAGCGATCCAGCAGACGGGCGACGCTGATGCCGGACTGCGCGCTCGGCTCGCACTCACGCGCGGGGACCTGGCGGTGCTGCTCAATGTGCCCGCCGATGCGGACCGGGCGTACGCGGAGGCGCAGCAGATGTATCACCGCGCGAACGACGGCGCCGGCGAAGCAGAGGCCTTCCAAGGTCGGGGGTATCTGTTCCTGTTGCGCGAGGACTACGCCCAAGCCCGTGACGTGCTCGAGCAGGCGCTCCGCGGGCAAGAGTCGTCGGATCCGCGGAGCCGGGCGTTGACGCGGCTGCTGGTCGGATACGCGCTCCGCCAGAGCGGCGACACGGGGGGCGCCCGTCGAGCAGTGACGATGGCGCTCGACACTCTACGCGGCGTGGGCGACGCGGCAGGTGAAGCGGCTGCCCTCGGGGCGTTAGGGGACCTGGCCGTGCGCGCCGGGACCGGCCTGACTGCCGAGTCCCTGTATCGCCGTGGACTGGATCGGCTCGGGCCCGCACCGGCGCCGAGTGTGTCCTGGCCGTTGCACGCTGGTCTCGGCGCGGCGTTGCGGAGTCGTGGAGCGCTGCCCGATGCCGTGACGGAGCTGGAAGCGGCTGCCGGTGACGTCGAGCGAGTGGCCGCCCGTCTGCCGCTCGAGCAGCGGCGCGCGTCCTACCTCGCCGACAAGTGGGATGTATACGCAGAGCTCGCGCTCGCGGAGCGGGCGCGCGGACGAATCGAGGCCGCGTTCGCCGCGAGCGAGCGGCTGCGTGCCCGGCAGATGCTCGACCTGCTGGCCCGCGGGCGCATCGTCTGGACGGCTCGGGGTCAGGACTCGCTTGGAAGGCAAGGGCGCAACGCTGCGGGAGGTGGCAAATCGGCTGGCGCCCGACGAGGCGCTGTTGGAGTACCTCGTCACCGATTCGACAGCGCTGGTGTTTGTCGTGACGTCGGACACGGCCGTGGTCGTCGATCTCGGGGTGGGGCGGCACGCGCTGGCGTCGCTCGTGGACTTCACGCGTGGCGCGCTGACGCGGCCGGCGCACGGCGCCGCGGCGGATGGCCCGTCGTGGCGGGCGCCGCTGGAGCGGCTCCATCGGTTTCTCATCGAGCCGATCGAAGCAGCGGGCTTGCTGCAGGGCAAGCGCGCGCTGGTCATCGCTCCGCACGCCGAGCTCCATTATCTGCCGTTCGCGGCGCTGCGTCGGCCCGGGGCAGCAGCCCCGTTTCTCGTCGAGCGATACGTGGTGACGACGGTGCCTTCCGCGTCGGTGTGGCTACGGCTCCGCGAGCGAGGCGATCCGGCGCCGGGGGCCGGCGTGCTGGCGTTGGCCCCGCGGGTTGACGTGCTACCTGGCACGCGGATCGAGGTCGGATCCATCGCCCGCCTCTACGGGTCGCGCACGCGCGTGCTCCTGGGGGCGCGGGCGACGAAGCGCGCCCTCCGAGCCACCGCGCCGGGGCAACGGATAATTCATTTCGCCACGTACGGCGTTCTCAACAAGCACAATCCGCTGTTCTCGTTCGTGGAGCTCGCGCCGCAGCCCGGTGAGGACGGTCGGCTGGAAGTGCACGAAGTGTTCAACCTCGATTTGCACGCGCGGCTGGTGGTGCTCTCCGCGTGTCAGACGGCGCTCGGTGCCGGCTCGCTCGCCGACGTGCCGGCGGGGGACGACTGGGTAGGGCTAGTCGAGGGATTCCTGTACGCGGGCTCCGCCAACGTGATGGCGACGTTGTGGCCGGTCGAGGACCGGGCGACTGCGGGACTAATCGAGCGCTTCTACACGGAGCTCGCCGCGGGACGGCCGGAGGGCGAGGCGTTGGCCATCGCGCAGCGGCTAAGCTTGCGCAATTCTGCGACCGCCGATCCGTTTTATTGGGCGGGGTTCACGCTCAATGGGGGTCGCTAGCATGCGAGGTCGTAGGCGCCGGGCGGTCGTCACCGTTGCGATGGTCTTCCTGCTCAGCTGGTTCGGCGGCTGCACCAACCCCGATGGGGTCCGCTCGATCCCTGCGGTCGTCAAGATCTCTCCGGATACGCTTACGATCCTAGCAGGTCAGTCCGCACAGCTCACCGCCACAGTTTGGGACGCTAACGGGAAGGAGTTGAGCTCTCAGGTCGTCACGTGGGCCACGCGCGACCCATCGGTCGCCACCGTCTCGGGGACAGGGCTGGTGACGGCAGTCGATTCTGGACGCGACACGATCACAGCCTCCAGCGGTGGCCAGACCGGCGTCGCGGTTCTCAATGTCCGACGTCACGCGCAACCGTCTGGCGGCATACTGGTGTCAGATCTCGCGCCGAAGCCGACGCCGCAGGCCCCCGTCGGATCACCGAACTCTCGGGCGCCTCGAGTCGCGCAAGCGAGCAGCGCGGCGGAAGACAGTGTGACATACGTGGCCATTCCCCCAGGCACGGTGCCCGACGGCCTGACAGCGCAAGCGTTCAATCCCGCCACCGGGTCTCTCGTCACCGCGGCCATGAATGACGGCGGGCTCGACCCCGTACCGGTCGGCGCCAAGCCCGGGGACACGGTCACGGTCGCAACGACCACGTCTGGCGGAGTCACAAGGACGGTCAGGGTTCCTGTGTCCAGCGCCACAGCACCGATCGTCATCCGCGGCCACCCAGGCAGAAAGAAGACCGACGTGCCCATGAACAGCGTGCTGGCATTCGTGTTCAGCGAGCCAGTGGACCCGCGGACGATCTCCAACCAAACGGTTCAGTTGGTGAGGAACGGCCAGCTCGTGCCGGGGCAGCCGGTGCTGCAACCTGGTGGGCTGCGGGTCGACTTTATCCCTGACGTACAGCTTGATCCCCAGGCGACGTACACTCTTCTTGTCACGACGGCCGTCAAGAGCCTCAAGGGCCAGCTGCTGCAGCAGGCTGAGGTGTCCACTTTCTCGACCGGGTCGTTCTTCGGATCGGTGAATTTCGTCATCGTCACGCCGACTTCCGCGGGGATCGTGGTGGGCGGAGCGATTCAACTCACCGCCACCCCGGTCACGAGATCCGCCACCGATACGACCGCGCCGGGCGACGCCGTCCGCGGAGGTCCGGCTTCGTGGGTCTCCAGCAATCCGAGCGTGGCTGCCGTATCGGCGACCGGTCTCGTGACCGCCGTTGCTCAGGGCCAGACCACCATCCGAGCCACGGTGAACGGTGTCTCGGGGCAATCGATCATCCAGGTGGTTCCGCCGACGAGTCTGATCATCGACGGCGTCTGGGACTGGACCGAGCAGATCATCGGCAGCTCGTACACCTGCAACGACACCGGGTCCTACGCGTTCACTCAGGTCGGCGTGAATTTCTCGGGCCAATCTCAGCAGGTTGGCACCTGTCGCACGCCCGGCGACAACGTTCATACCGATCCCGTCACCACCGGACTCATCATCGGGAACGACATAAACTTCGGCGTAGGATCGGGAGGGACTACCTGCAACTACGCCGGCCAAGCGACCGGAACCCCTGCCTCGAGTCTGAGCGGCACCCTCTCGTGCAGCGACGGCTCGACGGGGACTTGGAGTGCGGTGCGGCTGGAGGCCATCGGATCCGTAACCGTGACCCCGTCGACGGCCACGCTGTTCCCCGCAGGCACGGTCCAGCTCGCCGGCGCGCTGGCAGACGCGCAGGGGAATCGTGTGTTCTTCCGACAAGTCACGTGGTCGAGCGATAAGCCAGGCGTCGCCACCGTTTCGACGTCTGGTCTGGTCACTGCGGTGGTGCCGGGGTCCGCCACCGTCACGGCTAGCTCCGGGGGGAAGAGCGGCTCGGCGGCCGTGTCCGTTCTCGTCCCTATAGCGTCGGTGACTGTGACTCCCCCGACCGACACAATCGCACCGGGCGCGAGCGTGCAGTTCACAGCAACGCCGAGGGACGCGGCAGGGAACCCACTCACCGGTCGCGCAGTGACCTGGTCCAGCACCAACCCCACAGCTGCCTCCCTCGGGGGAACCGGACTGGCGTCGGGGGGGTCGGCGGGCGGTGTGACGACGATCATGGCCAGCAGTGAAGGGGTGACCGGACGCGCACGGCTCACTGTCTCTACGAGAGTCGCCGGCAACGTCGCCGGGGAGTGGACGTTCGTCGAGCAGTTCACCGTGTACGACGATTTTGGGAACCTGGTCCCGCTGTGTAACGATGCAGGATCGTTCGTCCTGAACCAGACCGGTTTCACGTTCGACGGGAGCGCGGGGCAGACCGGCGATTGCGCCACCGAGGCGCCAAGACCGATCGCTGACGGCGTCATCTCGGATCAGTCGGTGAGCTTCTTCACCGGAGTGTGCCAGTATTACGTCACGCTCACGACTGCTCCGGACAGCCTGAATGGTGGAGCGTCGTGCACCGACGGGTCGACCGCCTCGATCAAGGCCGTCCGGGCCGCACCGCCCGCCAGCATCACGGTGACGCCTGACGCCGCGACGATCCTCAGCGGAACCACGCTGCAGTTGACCGCCGTAGTTCGGGATGCAGCGGGCCATACCCTGTACACGCATCCAGTCACCTGGACGAGTGATAACGGAGCCGTTGCCGCGGTGACTTCCTCCGGGGTGGTCTCGGGAGCCTCGGTCGGGACGGCCACAATTACTGCGGCCGCCGATCCGGCGAGCGCTGCGTCGGCGATCACGGTGGCTCCTCCAGTGCAGTTCATCTCGGTGCGCGGCGGTTACTGGAGCACCTGCGGCCTCACCGCTGCCGGGACAGCGTATTGCTGGGGCTACAACGGGTTCGGTGAGCTCGGGAACTCTTGGACGCCGAAGAGCCCCTGGCCGCTGGGCGTGAGCGCCGGGCTGACATTCACCTCGGTGGCCGCGTTCTTCTTCCACAGCTGCGGACTCACGAGCGTGGGTGCCGCTTACTGCTGGGGTGAGGGCGGGTTGCTCGGGGACGGCAGGAGCGTCAGTAGTTCGATGCCACAAGCGGTCTCAGGCGGCTTACTATTCTCCTCCATCACGGGCGGCGAGTACCATACGTGCGGTCTTACCGCTGCGGGCGTCGCTTACTGCTGGGGGACGAACGACCACGGGCAGCTCGGCGACGGCTCTTTGAACAACAGCACTGTCCCAGTTGCCGTTGCCGGTGGTCTCACGTTCAAGGCGATCGATGCCGGCGCCAATCAGACATGCGGGCTCACGGCAGGCGGGCAGGCGTATTGTTGGGGGCGCAACGACCTCGGCTCACTTGGTGACGGGACCTTTGTCGACCGCCTCGTACCGGTCGCAGTCGTTGGCGGCTTCAGTTTCGCGGCAATCAACACTGAGTACGCGACGTGCGCGCTCACTGCAGCCGGCGCGGCCTACTGCTGGGGTTACGGCGGCAACGGCCAGCTCGGCAACGGCTCCAGCGCGAACAGCGCCGTGCCGGTTAAGGTCGCGGGTGGTCTGACGTTTACGTCGCTGACTGGGGGCGACCACACTTGCGGCCTCACTCCCAGTGGCACCGCCTATTGCTGGGGTGCCAACTCAGTCGGCCAACTCGGTGACGGCTCGACGATATCGCGCAGCACTCCAGTCCCTGTCGTAGGAGGCCTGACGTTCGCGTCTGTTCAATCCAAGGGGCCCCAGACGTGTGGCATCACCACCGGTGGCGTCGCCTACTGTTGGGGGGATAACCAGTTTGGCGAACTCGGCGACGGCACGACTATCAATCGCACCTTACCGGTAAAGGTGGGCGGCCAGCCCTAGCACTCAGTTCCTCGGTACCGTCTCCGCGCAACCTCGAGTGCGCGATGGGCCCGTTCGCGTCTGTCGTTCATCTCTCCGCTCCTCTTCACAGCGCGCAAATCTCTCCGTCACACTCCGTTTCATCTCACGTCGGCAGTTGCGTGGCCGAGTGCCTACACGGAGGAGACAACATGCGCATCGAGGCCGTCGCGGTTCTGGTACTGTCGTCGCTGGCCGTCGCGTGCAGCGACCCCATGGTCGTGCGGTTCGGCGATGTGCGACTTACGGTCGTCACCGCTGGCGCGGACCTGGATCCCGACGGCTACACGGTCGCCCTCGATGGCGGTGCGGGAATGGCCGTTGCGGTGAACGGCAGCCGCACGATTTCCGGCCTGTCTACCGGACGCCACAGCGCGCTGCTGACCGGCCTGGCCCCGAATTGCACCGTCGCGGGAACGAATCCCCGCGACATCGAGGTCGGGACAAACGAAACGACGCCGGTGAGCTTCACGGTGAGCTGTGCCGCGATCGTCCGGGTGGACATCGCCGGGATCTGGGACTGGACGGAGCAGTACGTCAATCCGGTCTGCCACGACACGGGGACGTACGTCTTCACGCAAAGCGGAACGACTTTCGCGGGCCGCTCCGACCAGGTCGGTATCTGCCAGACGTCCGACGGAACTCGGGACAACACGACATCTGCTGATCGCGTCAGCGCCGGCCAAGTCGCGCCCAGCACCATCACATTCCAGGTTGGGAACGGGCCGTTCTGCCTCTACACGGCGACGATCGCGGGAGAGCCGCCTGATCATCTGAGCGGCACGACGACCTGCGGCGCCTCGACCGGCACTTGGGAAGCCGTGCGCGGCCAGCCTGTCGCCACCGTCGCCGTCACGCCGCTCCAGGACACGCTGCTGGAAGGCGCCACGGTGCAGCTCGCGGTCCAGCTGCGCGACGCGGCAGGGCATCGCGTGTTCCGGACGATCGCGTGGTCGAGCGACCAGCCGGCGGTGGCGAGTGTCTCCGACTCGGGGAAGGTCACCACCGGTTCCGCGGGGACGGCGACGATCACGGCCACCGCGGCCGGCGCGAGCGGCTCGGCGCACGTCATCGTGCAGCGGGCGGGTGTCGCGCGCGTCACCGTGGCCACTTCCGGGGTCGATGTCGATCTCGATGGCTATCGCGCCTACGTGGACGGCAGCTGGGATGGGTCACAGGTGGTTGGTATCAACGCGACAGTGAAGCTCACCAGGATCGCGCCCGGAAGTCACACCATCGTGCTGGGCCAAGTGGCGAGCAACTGCACGGTCGGCGGGCCGAACCCGGTGACGATCACAGTCATCGGCGGCGACACGATCGCGGTGGCATTCGAAGTGGCGTGTGTGCGGACCCAGCGCATCGCGTTCACCTCGTCGTACTACGACGGGATTTACGTGATGAACGCCGACGGCCAGAGCGTCGCACGCCTTACCTCCACTTCCCCGCCAGCGTCATACGGTCAGCCGGCGTGGTCTCCCGACGGAACGCGGATCGCCTTCAAGAGCGAGCGCGACGGCATTGGCAATGCCGAGATCTACGTCATGAGCGCCGACGGCTCCGGCGTCAGCCGGCTGACCAACAACCCGGCCTTCGATGGGAAGCCGGCCTGGTCGCCTGATGGGACCAAGCTCGCGTTCCAGAGCGGCCGCGACGGCAACATTGAGGTCTACGTGATGAACGCCGACGGCTCGGGCGTCGCACGGCTCACCGACAACCCGGCCTTCGACGGGGAGCCGGCGTGGTCGCCAGATGCGACCAAGATCGCGTTCCAGAGCGAGCGCGACGGCAACGACGAGATCTACGTGATGAACACCGACGGCTCCGGGGTCACTCGGCTTACCAACAATCAGGCCACTGATGCCGACCCCGCGTGGTCCCCCGATGGCCTCCGGATCGCGTTCTCGAGCATGCGCGACGGCAATCCCCAGATCTACGTCATGAACGCCGACGGATCGGGCGTGACCAGGCTGAGCAACAACTACGACTCCGACTGGCGCCCGGCGTGGTCGTCGGACGGCTCTAAGATCGCCTTTACAAAGAACGTATTCGGATGTGACGACTACGACTGCTGGGACTTCACCAGCATTTACGTGATGAATGCCGATGGCTCCGCCATGATGCAGCTCCTCGGCACCTCTACCGGGCTGGATATCGATCCGACGTGGAGGCCGTGAGGCCTCGTCAAGGAGACTGACCGTGAACGCCACGAAATCTCAGAACGCAATCCTTTGCTGTGTGCTCTAGCGATCGCCTGCGATCCCGCCGAACGCCCTGGCCCCGCTGGGCCGACCATTGGTGGGCTGATGGCTGATGCGGAGGGCAGCGACGCCCCAGTCTGGTCCGCATGGTCTGCGCCGGTCAACTTGGGCCCAGTTGTCAATTCCCCGTACAACGACAACAGTCCGGCGATCTCCAAGGACGGCCTCAGCCTGTACATCACCTCCTCACCTCTCCCCTCACCTCCTGGCTCCCGTCCGGGAGGTCGGGGCGGGGCCGACATCTGGGTCTCACAGCGGGCGAGCATCGACGCTCCCTGGGGCGAGTCGGTTGACCTCGGGCCAAACATCAACTCGGCCGGGAACGACGGCGTCCCCAGCCTCTCCACCGACGGTCACCGATTGTATTTCCACAGCACCGGGCGGGGCGGCTGCGGCGCCGCGGACATGTTCGTCTCCCGGCGCCACGACAAG
>WNGK01000854.1_pt1 | contig 31975 bp, 30 predicted proteins | sample 5400601 | NCBI WGS metagenome assembly WNGK01 (sample SAMN13153376, study PRJNA577476) | soil metagenome | isolation source: 60 cm soil or saprolite under Garry oak tree replicate 1 | place: USA:California | collected 2016-06-15 | reverse complement strand
TTTACACACCCGCCCGATGCCCTCGGGAAAAGTCTACTACCCTGGCTGGACTCGCACAGCTTTCTTGCAGTCGTCGCTCTCGAAAGAGACCTTCCTTCGACTGTGCGGATAGCTGCCGCTTGTTCATGTGCGGAGTAACTTTTAGCAACGGTAGAATAGCACATGTGTACAAAAAAGGCACGCAACCCATCGAATGGGCTACGTGCCTTTCTAAACCCTGTTACCAGTTGAACAGATTACGGGTGCAAGAACACGTACAATGGTGCCAACACCAGGGTAATCGTGCTGAGCAGCTTAATGAGGACGTGCAGTGATGGACCAGCGGTATCCTTGAAGGGGTCCCCGACGGTATCGCCAACCACGCTAGCCTTATGCGGTTCACTCTTCTTACCCAGGACAGTACCCTTAGGATCAAGGGGATCAACCATCTCACCTTCTTCGTTAACGCGCAGGTAGCCAGCTTCAACGTATTTCTTCGCATTGTCCCACGCGCCACCACTATTGTTCAGGAAAAGGGCGAGGACGATACCGCCCATGGTACCGACCATCAGCGTACCAGCCTCAGCCTGGGGCCCAAGGATGACACCGACGGCAATTGGCGTCAATACGGCAACAATACCAGGGAGGATCATAGCGCGCAGGGCGCCACGGGTACTGATATCTACGCAACGGGCATAGTCGGGTTCTACGCGCTCTGCGGGATCCTCCGCCATAATCTTAGGATTCTCTCTGAACTGGCGGCGAACCTCTTCGATCATACGTTTGGCAGCGGCGCCAACGGCGCGAATTGCCAGAGCGCTGAAGAAGAAGATAAGCGTAATGCCAATCAGCGCCGCGATGAAGACGGCGATATTGGATAGGTCAACAACGTAGACCGCAGGGTTATGTTTGAAGGAGTAGAGCACATCAAGGTAAGCGCTGAAGAGCAGGAAGGCTGCCAGTGCAGCAGAGCCGATACCGTAGCCCTTTGTCAGCGCCTTGGTGGTGTTACCTACACCGTCCAGTGCATCAGTGATGTCGCGCACAGACTCAGCCTGTCCACTCATCTCGGTGATACCACCGGCATTGTCGGTAATGGGACCGAAAGTATCCATGGCGAGAATATACGCGGTACTCATGAGCATACCCATGGTGGCGACAGCAGTACCAAAGATACCACCAGGGTTGATGATCTGCGGAATGCTCGTAGAGTGAATGCTTACCTGGCTACCCAGGAAGAACGAGAGGAACAAGGCGACGCTGATTGCCAATACCGGCAGAGCAACGCATTCGAAGCCGACAGCGACACCGGTGATGATGGTTGTAGCGGGGCCAGTCAAGGTTGCCGCGGCAATTTCACGTACCGGACGCCATGTACCAGCGGTATAGTACTGCGTGATGTATACGAAAGCGACGCTCAGGAGAATACCTACGGTACCTGCCAGGCCGAACCAGACCCAGGGTGGTATGCCGTTGGTCGACGTGATGTTATTCCCATTCAGCAAGAGAAAGCTGACAATGAACACGCCGATAATCGAAAGACCGCAGGTTATGAAGTAGCCGATATTGAGTTGATGCATGGCGATTACGCCTGGATCTTTCCCGGCGGCTTTATCTGGCTCGGTGACGACCGAGGGACGAACCCAGAGTAGACCTAGCATGGAAGCAATCAAGCCGAAAGCGCGTACTACGAGTGGGAAGAGAATCCAGCCTATGTTATTGGTGGCCACGTAAAGCGCAACGCCGAGGATCATTGCCCCGATGTTTTCAGCGGCGGTAGACTCGAAGAGGTCAGCACCACGACCTGCGCAGTCGCCGACATTGTCGCCGACGAGGTCGGCGATGACGGCGGGGTTGCGCGGATCATCTTCAGGGATGCCGGCTTCAACTTTACCCACCAGGTCAGCGCCCACATCAGCGGCCTTGGTATAGATACCACCGCCAAGCTGCGCGAAGAGGGCCACAAAGCTAGCACCGAAGCCGAAGCCTACGATGAGGGAAGGCGCTACTGCCGGGTTTGTCAAGCCGCCAAAGGCCAAGAAGACGCCCGTGACGCCCAAGAGAGAGAGAGAAACCACCAGGAAACCTGAGACCGCTCCACCACGCAGGGAGATCATCAAGGCCTCACCAAGGCTGCGCGTAGCGGCACTGGCCGTACGGCTGTTCGATTTTACCGCGACGTACATGCCGATAAAGCCTGCAGCACCTGAGCAGAGCGCACCGATCAAGAAGGCGATAGCTGTATGCCAGGCAAGACTGAACTTGGCTGCCTGGTCTCCCTGACCGAGCAGATACAATACTAAGGCAACGACGACTGCGGCAACAATAGCGAAAGCTGCAATTGTTCGATACTGTCGATTGAGGAAGGCCATTGCACCCTTAAAAATAGCATCAGCTACTTTCTGCATGGCTGGCGTGCCAGTATCTTTGCGCAGGACAAAGTTCGCCAGGTAGGCCGCGAATAACACCGCGAGGATCCCTATAACGATAGGAACCACGATATAAAGTCTATTGTCCACGATAGAAAACGCCCTCCTTAGGCACGAAATAATATAAGCGTGTCAGCGTTGACCGCCAATTACATGAGTAACTTGAGAAATCTAAGTAGAGACAAAAGGTACATTATTCTCTAGAGACAAAAAGTACGTTATCCTCTGATGAGTATTCGAGTCGAAATCTAGTTTAACATAGTGTTTGTCCTCTGACAAGTATTATACGTAACAAAACGCGCTCCCAACAGGGAAAAATGACGTGTAAGATACCCTGATTTGTGGAACAGGTGTTACATATTTTTTACAAGAGCCCCGGCCTGAAAGCCCCTGACTTCCAGTCATGGGGATAAAAGGCGCGTTCCACTTTTAGGGCAGAGGAGGGACCGTTTCCGGTTTCTCTTGCTTCAAGCGGAATATATCCGTGAGATGAACAAGACGTTTCAGTACCGACTCTATCCGACAAAAAAACAACAAACTATGCTGAACGAGTGGCTTGCCCTTTGCTGCGAGACCTATAACGCCGCGCTGCAAGAACGCCGAGATGCCTATCGCTTGGCGGGCATCTCGATTGGCTACTCGCAGCAGTGTGCTGAACTGACCGACTGCAAAGAGGTTCGCCCGGAGCTGACCGAGGTGAACTCGCAAGTCCTGCAAGATGCAGTCAAGCGGGTGGACCTGGCTTTCGCCGCCTTTTTCCGCAGATGTGAAGCAGGCGAGAAACCAGGCTATCCGCGGTATCGCTCTCGCTTTCGCTATGATTCGCTGACCTTCAAGCAGTACGGGAATAGCTTTTCCTTCTCCGAAGATGGCAAGTTGGTGCTCTCCAAGATTGGCCATGTGAAGATGGTCATGCATCGGCCCCTCCAGGGAACACCGAAAACAGCTATTGTGAAACGGACGCCGACGGGCAAGTGGTTTGTCTCGATCTGTTGCGTTGACGTCGAGCCAGATTCATGGCCCGAGTCTGATGAACAAGTCGGTATTGATGTCGGCCTCAAGACCTTTGCATACCTCTCCGATGGCTCCCAGATTGAGAATCCCCGCTTTTTCCGCGAAGAAGAAAAAGCACTTGCCAAGGCGCAACGCAAATTCTCCAAAGCAAAGAGCAAAACGCCAGAAAAGAGGAAGCGGCGCAAGGTGGTGGCGCGCATCCATGAGCGTATCACCAACCGCAGGCAGAACTTCATCGGACAGCACGTTGCCCTTCTGGTCAAACGGTTCGGGCTCATCGCTGTAGAGGCCCTGGTGGTGCGCAGCATGGTACGCAATCCCAAACTGGCGAAATCGATAGTGGATGCGGCGTGGTCGACGTTTTTCACCCAACTTGTCTTGAAAGCGGAAGAAGCTGCAAGACAGGTGGTGAAAGTCAACCCGGCCTACACGTCGCAAACCTGCTCGGCTTGTGGAACCATCCAGGACATGCCCCTGTCCGTGAGAGTATATGAATGCGGCACATGTTCGCTCATTCTGGATAGAGACCACAATGCCAGCAGGAATATTTTGCAACAAGCCGTGGGACGACACGGCCGAGTCACTCCAGAAGCCCACGGCTTGGAGCCGTGGGAGTCGTCACAATGCTCCAGTTCTACCGGTCATCGTGGCTTGAATACGTGACAGTAGCGGCACCAACTGTTTCTTGCGCGAGACGAGACCCTCTACGATGACTGAATGCCCATCTGGCTCCAGAGGAACGCCTAATACTTCGGCCACTGCCTGTTCGCCACCCCAGATCAAGAGATGGCATTGCATATTGATGATATCAACCAGCATGAAGAGCAATGAGGCATAACCTCGTTCCTGGGCAATGCGCTGCATGGCTTTGAGTAACTCAGGAATCCTTTGCTCGATCGTCGCAGGACTGGCAGTCTCAATCGTCCCAATGGCAAACTTTGTGTCACCGACCGTGAACTCTTTGAAGTCCGCTGTAATCAGAGATTCGGCTGGACGCGCACTCAAATCGGCGGCGGCAGCGGCAAAAATCTCCTGGCCGTACTGTTCAATATCTTCTCCCGCGATGTTTGCCAGTTCGCCCGCGACGCGTTCATCTTTGGTTGTGCTGGTGGGGGAGCGCAGGATGAGCGTATCGATGAGCAGTCCGGCCAGTAACAATCCTGCTACCTCGCGAGGTATGGCAACCCCGGCCTCATGGTAAAGGCCGGTGATGATTGTGCCGGTGCAGCCGACCGGGTCAGCACGAAACATAATGGGCCTGTTTGTGTGAACATCGGCGATGCGATGATGGTCAATAATACCGAGCAATTCGGCCTCATCGATACCGTCCACGGCCTGTGACTGCTCGTTATGGTCAACCAGTACGACCCTTTTGGGCCGGGCATTGAGAATATCGGTGCGCGAAAGATACCCTACAAGGATGCCTTCAGCATCGACCACGGGCATAGAGCGCCTGCGGGCCAGCGCGCGTTGTACCTCGCTCATCGGATCTTCTGGCCGGCAGGAGTCGAACTCGCGGTTCATGATATCCTGTGTGCTGATGCTTAGATTAATGAGGCGTACCGCAGTAAATGTGTGATGGGCCGTGCTGATGATCATGACTCCCTGCTGTTTAGCCGCCGCGAGCGTCCGTGCCGAGACCAGCAAATCACCGGTGATGACGAGGGCCGCGGCACCGCTCTCGATTGCTTTGAGCTGGGCATCCTCGCGGTCACCCAGAACGACAAGGCAGCCTGGTTCGATATAGTCCGCCATCGTTTCCGCTTGCATCGCGCCAACGAGGACGCGATTCCCCAGCAAGCGGCGTCCCTCCACCAGGACTCGCCCCCTGAGGGCACGCACCAGGTTATCTCGTTTCAGTGGTATGCGGTTGACGGAGCGTGGATCAAGGTCATTAAAAAAGAGTTTGGCGAAATCTTCGGTAGCAAGAATACCATGGACTTTGTTTTCTGCGTCAACGACAGGCATCGACCGGCGGTTATGTTCTTGCAGCAATTGCCCTGCTTCTAATAGAGGCTGATCCAGGTAGGCACAGATCACGCCACGGCGCATGACATCGCGTACCTGGAGATGGACATCATCGATAGCCTCAGGCGGATCGATCTGGTAACGTTCGAGCACGAAACGCACCTCTGGTTTAAGTTCCCCGTTACGTGCAGGGATGGCTTCTTCTTCACCCTGTAATTGTAGTAGGCGAGCGTACGCGTACGCGGAGGCCACGGAGTCCAGGTCCGAGTTCTTATGTCCAATCACATAGATCGGTTGTGCCATAATTCCTCCATTTTTGAGTGTTCTCCGTACTGCCCTCGACGATCTGGCCGCACGAGGCGTCGAGTAGATCAAAGCTCACCTCTTCGCCAGATTGGACTGTTGCAACAGGTGGAATGCTGTGATCCCATGCCAGGTGCCACTGATGGCGGTGTATATGGATAGTACGTCCTGTCAAAGGTGTGTTCGTCATTGTTTACAAATCGCTCCTCTCACTGCTGTTCTCGCTTGTAAAGCACTTGATAGAATACAAGATAGCACATCCTACGATATGGGGCCAGTGTTCCTCTTGTGAATTGCTCGTGGTACAAAAAATGACCGGAGTGTGTTTCGTTTCTTTTGGAAAGAGAGGTGATAGACTAAGAAAGAAGTTTCCAAGAGGCAGGAAAGAACCTTGTCAAAAAAGAAGGAAGTTCTACATCCTAATTTCAGTACCCTCAAGCGGGTCGTGAAAGGACATGGCTCCTGCTGCCCCCAGAGGGCAAGGAGACACACCAAACCCGAAAAGGTCAAGTGCAAATGCACTAAGGAGGAGAACTATGCAGATGACGGCTTTGCGCCAAAGATTGCTCACTCAACTGGGACACTTTCCTAAACGAGTTCCACCTACCCCAACAATTGGCTCAATGATGGATGAAGGGGAATATACCCGAACACTGGTCACGTATGTGGTAGAGGAAGGGGAACACGTATCAGCCTGGCTGCTCACGCCTCAAGCAGTGGCGCCACCGGGTGGCTGGCCCGCGCTCCTGGCAATTCACCAGCATGCGGGTCAATATGACCTGGGGAAATCTGAGCCAGCTGGGCTGGCTGGTAACCCGATGTTCGCCTATGGACAGGAGTTATGTCGTCGAGGCTATGTCGTGCTGTGTCCTGACCTGCTGTGTTTTGAGGAACGGCGGTCTGCAAAAGAGCTTCCACAGGTGCGCAAAGCATTGGATGATGCTGGATATGAACGTTTTGAATTTACCAAGCGCCTTCTTAGCGGCTCCTGCTTACAAACGAAGTACTTACACGATCTTACATGTGCAGTGGACTTCCTCACCTCCCTGCCAGATGTCAATCGGGTGCGCCTGGGGGTGATCGGTCACTCGTTAGGCGGACAGGAAGCTCTCTGGCTGGCGTGGTATGATGCGCGCATCACCGCAGCTGTCTCTTCATGCGGCTTCGGTTTACTACGCACCATTGTGCGCGATGGCATTAACCATAACTTTGCAGCGTATGTACCAGGAATGTTAGACATCTGTGATATGGACGCGCTGGTGATGGCATTGGCTCCGCGTGCCTTTTTGCTGACGGCAGGAGAAACTGATCCTATCTTCCCCATCGATGGGGTGCGTTCCTTGATGGTGAAAGCACAGCACGTCTATAACCAGAAGGGAATGCCAGAACGGTTCCAGGCCATCCTTTTCCCTTCGGGGCATAGCTTCCCAGATGAAGTGAAAGGGGAAGCCTATGCCTTTCTCGATCAGTGGCTCAAGTGAGAGAGGGCGTCTCGCTCCTTAACAGGCATCACGCTTCAGAGATGACCTGCTCCTCGCCGGGAGCTGACTTCATCTCTGTACCAGGAAATAAATCAGCCTTGCGTCATTTCGGCTCCTGGGGAATTTCTGCAAGGCTGTACTAGCTTGTTATCCGTTTACGACTTCACCACCGTTGAGATGGAGAATTTGTCCTGACATGTATGACGAGTCATGCGAGGCCAGGAACACGTAGGCAGGCGCAAGCTCATCGGGTTGACCGGGACGCTGCATAGGCACCTGCTTGCCAAACTGCTCAACCTGTTCTTTGGGCATGGTCTGTACAATCAAGGGCGTCCAGATGGGCCCAGGAGCTACCCCGTTAACGCGAATGCCTTTTTGAATAAGGGATTGTGATAATGAGCGTGTGAAGGCGACAATAGCCCCTTTAGTTGATGAGTAGTCAAGCAATTGAGGCGCACCTTTGTATGCCGTAACCGAAGTAGTGTTGATGATTGTGTCTCCGTTGGAAAGGTGCTTGAGGGCTGCTTTGGTCATGAAGAATATCGAAAAGATGTTGGTTCGAAAGGTACGCTCTAGCTGCTCTGCACTGATTTCTTCAATGCTTTGCTTTGGGTGCTGCTCTGCGGCGTTGTTCACCAGGACATTGAGCTTGCCAAGTTCCTGTACCGCCTGATTGACAATCTGTTGGCAGAAGGTTTCGTCACCAACATCACCCGCAATAGCCAGGCACTTGCGCCCTTGCTGTTCGACCTCTTGCTTCACCTTTTGGGCATCTTCATGTGCATCATGATAGACGAGAGCGATATCTGCCCCTTCCTTGGCAAAAGCGACAGCGACGGCATGGCCGATGCCACTGTCACCACCCGTAATCAGCGCCACTTTGCCCTGCAACTTGCCACTTGCACGATAGTTAGATGCCTGTGCATGCGGTTGCGAAGGCATGTCTGACTCACGTGTAACTGGTTGCTGAAACTGTGATCGTTGCGAGGGCCGGGATTCACTTTGCGTCATTTACTTCTCCTTGCATCCTCATAGTTATCTCAAAGTGAAACGCCAGTAGCCTCCTTTTTTCATTCATGAGTAGGCTACCATGCGAAGCTTCATAAGTTACACGTCTTTAGCTAAAAAAGGTGTACAACCTACAAAGAAGATGCTGGAAAAGCTATTGCTCTGGCCAATCCACCTGTATCGCTGGTGGATGGAGTAATGTTTGCATCACTACACAATATTGTTCTGCCTTCTCGCGCAATCCTTGTAGCTGTTCGGCCGTTGCCTCGGGGGCATCGATCTCAAAGCGAAGACGGATATGCTCAAAACCAACGGGCACGTCCTTTGATAGGCCCAGCGTTCCTCGAAGATCCAGGTCTCCCTCAACTTTGACCTCGATGCGCTCTGTTGGTATGCCCATGTTGGTAGCGACCATTTGGCAGGTAATCTGCGCGCAGGCGGCCAGTGCACCAAGTAGGAGGTCACCGGAACAGGCGGCGGTACCTGCTCCCCCGACTCCAGTGTGGGCTTCGGATTGGTAGATTGCGCGCCCGATATCGATCGAACACGCCAGTGGTGTTGCGGTCTGGCTCCCTGCTGCTCTAAGTGTTATTTGAGAACTACGTGGCTCATTGCGGTACTTCTCTTTAAACGGCTTTTGGATTGATCGAAGGTCCATTGTGTGTTTCCTCTCTGATGGGAAAAGGTTTGTTCACATTATTCTAACAGACTTTTAGGCTCCTTTGCTCCTTCTTCTGAATACCAGGGCTACAATGAATGCTATTACAATGGCTAATGCCAGGGCGATCAGGAGAAATACTATGGTGGGATTCGATTCGGCAAGTGGAGGAGTCGGGATACCCTGACCGGGGGGGATGTCATTGGGCGTGGGAAGGATGACTGCCGGGTTGGAAGGGGGTATGCCGTTAGCCTTAAATCCCGCGTAGGGATTGTTGTAGACCGTTGTTTTTGGCACGATTGTGAGCACTTTGCTGACCTGGCGCGATCCTATGGCTGAATGGACGGTCAAAGTCAGTGTATAGGTGCCAGCATTGTTGTATGTGTGATTGACTGTGGCACCGGTGGCTGTAGCGCCATCTCCGAAGTCCCAGGCGTAGTTCAAAGTGTTACTGGCGTTTGTGGGATCAAAGGATGCGCTGCCGTCCAGCGAGATGAGCTGACCGACAACCGTCTGTCCGATATCGCTGATCGCTGCAATGGGTTTGCTGTCCGCGGCAGCCTGACCGAGGATAGCGGATTGGTTGAGCATCCAGGTTGTCAGCATACCGGGTAGCGCCAGGGCTAAGACGAGCGCCCTGGCTTCTTTCGAGCTACCACTGGCAAAGGTGTTCATGAGCTGAATTGTATCCTCTTTCTGGTCAAATGGATAGGACCAGGGAGGAGGGTTGGTGTCGTAGTAGGTTGAGTTGCCTGCAAAGGTAGCGCAGGGCAGACCTGCCAGTGTAAAGGGTATCTGGTCGCTTCCCCCTAACGTGTCATCTTCCAGGTGTAGATTGTTAAGCTGGCTGGGGATGAAGACGGGTTGAGTAACATCCTGGTTGTTATCGCTATGGTAGGTGAGTGTTTGATATCCCAGGGCCTGAAACTGTGCAAATACCGGAGTGACGGCCTGCTGCATCAAGGCGCGAAAAGTGGTGATACTGGTCCGCTGCTGCTGTGTAAGCTTATCCTGGTTTGGGTACAATTGACTCTTGTTCAGTGGTGACATATCGACGTAAAAGGGCAGCAGGGGATTCGCCATTTTGCCAAGATAGCGCAGCGGGTAAGCGATGCCGCTCTGCTCTTCATTAAACATGGCAACGATGTTCTTAGTATCACCATTGACGGTGCTGTTCAGGTAGTGAAACGAGCCGTAGAGCCCCTGCTCCTCGGCATCGAAGATGACGAAACGTAGTGTGCGGGCAGGATAGGTATGGTGGCTGCGCCAATACATGCCCATAGCCCTGGCGACGCCAAGTTCGATAGCGCACCCACTGCCATCGTCATTTGCTGACTGGGTGGAGATAGCTTCTCCGTCATAGTGGCACCCTATGACAACCACCTGTTCGGGATGTGTTACGCCTGGGACGGTAACTTCTACGTTGAAGGCGGGAACAGTGGCAGGACGTTCCTGCCAACCGGCTACATTGAATGCATCGCGCCGCATCTGCGCTCCAAAGCCTGCAACATCCCTCATGAGTTCTTGAGACCAGTAGTTGGCAAATTCATCGTGGCCATTCGCATTGACCGGTAAATTGTCATCATATCCCGCCTCGCGGTGTTGGAAGTTGGTAACCATATAAAAGAGCTGGCTATAGATGTAGTTGGGATCAACGGTTGGGAAATCTGCCAGGGTGTGGTTGTGGATAGTTGATTTGGGACTACTGGCACTGGCGGTGGTTGGCGAAACGAAGGTAAGTAGTGAACTGATGGCGAGGAAGAAAAGGCAGCAGGCGCAGGATATTCGATGTAGCATGGTCTCTCCAGTTCAATCTAGACGCGGTACAGCTCAAGTATAAAATAGAGAAATGTATTTGTCTATCATAGTATATGCGGGTAGCGGCGTTGCATTCACAGAATGGGACTTCAGGCGGGAAAGCTGCGATACATTTTCGATGAATTCTCTCCGATTTTGCGACAGAATTTTTGGGGAAGTGTTTATTCATGATGTCGAAGAAGAGTGACTATGCTGGTGGGCGAAGTATCAGGCGGCCGCAAGGGCCGGCCGAACATATATTCAGGGCGGCCACAAGGACCGCCCCTACATATATACAAAATCGAACTATGATTACGACGACGGAATTTAATTACTTAAACGATCGTGTTCAATGAGCCACCGGACGAAATTGAGGCGGCGGTTCTCTGCAACCATTTCGCGGTACTCAACTTCATCATTAACATGAATTTTCATATAGACAAGCCTGGAGGCCTCATTTGCAGAAAATCCTAATGACAGCAAATGGTCAAAATCCGCGTTATCAGTTGCATACAGACGTTCTGTCATAAGTTATTGCTCCCTTTTTAATTGACGGGCCGGACTACGCTTGAGCATCGTTATGAAAATCGAAGCTCTATATGCTATATATACGGTTGGTAGGGTGTACAAGATACAACTTCTTTTTAGACGAAAGTATTCCGGTGGTCAGGACGGTCTCTTTACAAAAATATAGACGCTTACAGAGGTATAAATTGGTATAGGTTTTACAGAAAATATTATTGGTTGCGTCTATGGATATAGTTTGGATTGCTGTGAAAAAAATGTTACACTTGTAACGTCGGGAAGATGTAAGAAGATATGCAATGAAATGAATTAGCTCAGAGAGGGGTGCGTCAGGAGATGAAAATGCAGCCACAACAGTTGACAGAGACGGCGGTATCGACTCTTCGCGGCCTTTCCCAGGAAGAGGCGGCGGCGCGACGTGCGCAGGGCCTTGGCAATACGATGCCGGTCAAGTCCAGCCGTTCTTATGCACAGATTGTGCGTGAGAATGTCTTCAACCCCATCAATGATCTTCTGTATGTGCTCGGAATCGCCCTGGTCGCGCTAGGTAGAGTGAGCGATGCCCTGGTATCGGTTGGGGTTGTGTTGTTGAACGTGGCAGTAAGCGTGATTCAGGAAGTGCGGGCGAAGCGTGTACTGGACCAGATTGCGCTGCTTACCAGGCCAAGAACAACTGTTATACGGACGGGTCAGGAGCAATCAGTTGATCCTGGTGACATCGTCAAGGGGGATGTGCTCCTGGTGCGTCCTGGCGACCAGATTGTGGTGGATGGGCCTGTGCTTTCCACAGAGCGAGTTGACGTTGACGAGTCGCTGCTGACCGGTGAGTCCGATCTGATAGAAAAGCGGCCAGGAGATCAGCTCTATTCAGGCAGTTTTTGTGTGAACGGGAGCGCATTTTACCAGGCTGAAAAGGTCGGAGCGCAGAGTGTGGCATACGGGCTTGCCGCGGGAGCACGCGCGTTTCGCCGCGTCTACACGCCACTACAGCGTGAAATCAACCTGGTCATCCGGGTCATTTTACTGGTTGCGGTCTTTTTAGAGTTTTTAATGGTATTAAGCGCCTTGACCAATACCATTACGTTTGTTGAGTTTGTACAGCGATCCGTTGTGATTGTCGGTATTGTGCCCATCGGACTGATCCTGGCGATTGCCGTCGCCTATACGCTTGGGGCGGTACGCATCGTCAGGAAGGGTGCGCTGGTACAACAAGCGAATGCGATCGAGTCATTGAGCAATGTGGATATGCTGTGCATGGATAAAACGGGGACATTAACCACAAATGACCTGGAACTCATTGCTGTGTATCCGCTGCAGGGGAAAGATGAGGCTGAACTCCGGCGCCTGCTTGGTGACTTTGTTGCCAGTGGCAGCGTTGGCAATGTCACAAGTAAGGCGATTGAGGCCTCGTGTCCGGGACAACAGCGTCGCGTCAAAGAGGAGATACCGTTCTCTTCAGCGCATAAATGGAGCGGGTTGGCCATCGATGATGAGGCGATGCGCGGTAGTTATATACTCGGCGCTGTAGAGATGTTGCAGCCAGCGCTATCCGCAGAGGAGATCGAACAGTTACAGCCGCAGGTGGAGGAAGAGTCCGAAAAGGGATTACGGGTCCTGTTGTTTGCTTATAGTCCTGAGCTTGTGGCGCTACGCGACGACGATGATCGGCCGAAGCTGCCCGATGGGCTCGTGGCGCTGGGGCTGGTAATTTTACGCGATCAGCTGCGGCCGGAAGCGCGAAAGACATTACAACAATTTACTGAGGCTGGCATACACTTCAAGGTCATTTCAGGTGATAGTTCACAGACCGTCGCCGCGCTGGCGAAGCAGGTAGGATTGAGTGACTCTGCAGGCGTCATCTCCGGCCTTGAGCTGGCGAAGATGGGACCGGCCGAGTTCGCACAGGTAGCCGAGGAGACAACGATTTTTGGACGCATTACGCCGCAGCAAAAGGAACAACTGTTGCAGGCGTTGCGGGATCGGGGTCATTATGTTGCAATGATTGGGGACGGGGTCAATGATGTGCTCTCACTCAAGAAGGCCAACCTGGGCATTGCAATGCAAAGCGGCAGCCAGGCGACGCGTAACGTGGCTGATATTGTGTTATTGAAAGATTCATTCGCCTCGCTACCACCCGCTTTTCGCGAGGGGCAACGCATACGCAATGGCATGCAGGACATCTTAATGCTATTCTTAACGCGTGTGCTTGCGTTTGCGATACTGATTATCGAAATTCTCGTGATTGGTGAATTTCCCTTCGTTCCCACGCAAGTATCGATCCTCACATTTCTAGCCGTCGGCGCTCCAGCGCTTGTGCTGGCGGCATGGGCTTATCCTGGGATTATGGAAGAAAAAAGGAAGCAGCAGGCATTGTGGGAGTTTGTGCTACCGGCGTCGTTGATGATAAGCGTGATGGGGCTCTTCGTCTACATTGGAGAATATCTGGCTACAGTGTATGAGGGGATCCCTATACCACTGCGCCAGACCATAAAATACGGAATTCATTCAGGAGGTCTTAACACAAGTGAAATTGTCGCACGAATGTCGGCTCAAACGGCGCTGACGACATTTACAGTGCTCTGTGGGATCCTCCTGATTGTCTTCGTTGAGCCACCATCGAAATTCTGGGTTGGGAGTCATGCACTGCGCAAAGATAAGCGTATCGTCATTCTGGCACTGGTCATGTTTATTGCTTATGTATTGTTGTTACTTATTCCGCCGCTGCGTAATTTATTTGCTCTTGCCCTGCTAGGCTTTAGTGACTACCTGTTTATTGTACTGCTCGTGGTGCTGTGGATTTTTGCCGTACGCTGGGCATGGCGTGCACATCTCCTGGAGAGATTCTTAAGTTGAAATGCGTAGAGACGCAGGCGTAAACAAGGAATCAATGACTTTTCATGTTTGTGCCGACTTGCAGCAGCCTCAGGGCGCGTTCAGTGCTGTCGCTGGTCAACTGCGCGGCGTGTTCCATTGCATAGGACAGGGTCATTGGTCCCGAGGGCAGAACGGCGACAGCATCCACGCCAAGCGAATAGACAATCTGGTAGCCATCTCCAAGGCTGCCAGCGAGCGCCACAACGGGCAGCCCATGGCGCTTTGCCAGGCCCGCGACGGCTCCTACGCTTTTGCCGTACGCCGTTTGCGAGTCCAACTGTCCCTCCGCAGTGATCACCAGGTCGGCCGCGTGCAGGTGTTTTTCAAGCTGTACCGCTTCCAGCACAATCTGCGCGCCGGGCCGCAACGTGGCATGGAGGAAAGTCAGCAAACCTGCTCCCAGCCCCCCAGCAGCACCCGATCCAGGAATATCACGCACAGACTTCCCAAGGTCGCGCTCGATGGTTTGAGCGTAATGAGCGAGCGCCGCGTCCAATTGAACGACCATCTCAGGGGTTGCACCTTTTTGAGGGCCATAGACAGCCGATGCGCCCGTAGGACCACAGAGTGGATTGGTGACATCACAGGCAACCTGAACGGTGCATTGCTGGAGGCGCGGGTCCATTGTGTCCAGGGAAATGCGCGAGAGCGTCGCAAGGGCCGCACCGCCGCGCTTGATAGCTTTGCCATCCTTCGTCAGGAGCGCTGCCCCCAGAGCCTGCGCCATACCAGCACCGCCGTCATTGGTCGCGCTGCCGCCGATACCGATGATGAAATGGCGGCACCTGGCATCCAGGGCTGCCAGGATGAGCTCACCCACGCCGAAGGTGGTTGTGATACGAGGGTCGCGCCGATCGGGGGGAACGAGAGGAAGCCCGGCACAGGCTGCCATTTCAATGGCGGCTGTGCGCCCATCGCCCAGCAGCCCAAAGAACGCCGTGACGGGAGTGCTCAGCGGACCGGTAACAGTCTGCTGTACGATCTTGCCGCCCGTGGCATCGACCAGCGCCTGTACCGTGCCCTCGCCCCCATCGGCGACGGGCACGATGGCGATTTCGGCTTCTGGAAAGACTGAGCTGGCGCCTGTTGCGATGGCCTGCCCTGCCTCGGCTGCGGTGAGACTTCCTTTGAGAGATTGGGGGGCTATGACGATGCGCATATTCTTAGTTCCTCTCTGGAGGTATATAGGATTCTGCTTTGTTCTTGCATTATATCAGACGGATGGCGGGGTAGGGCGTATGAAAGAGTTACAGGCGTGTGATTGTAAGTTAGGTGGCGGGCCGATAAATCGGCGGTGGGCGCGGTAAACCGGCCCCTACGGCCGATTGATGAGGATTTGGCTACCTACAAACAATTCATTCACTCGCAAGGGTACGTAGAATTGCGCAAAATGGTTATCTGCACTATACTAGGCAAGGCGATAGTGTAATGAAATTGTGCATATTGCGGAGCCTTTAATGTTGAACGGCCTGGTTTTCTCGTGGCATTTGAACCTGATAACGCTGATTGTCCTGGCAATACTGTGTCTGCTCTATACGTTGAGTATCCTTTTTGCGGGAAGAGGGGGATCGCATCCGCCTATTAATATGTGGCGGGTGTTAGCTTTTGTTGCCGCAATCCTGCTGAGTGGCTTAGTCTTACTTACTCCTTTTGACACGGTAGCAAGGACGCAGCTCTTTGCCGCGCATATGGTGCAGGCTGTTGTGCTTACCACGCTCTGCGCTCCACTGCTGCTGGCGTCGTGTCACGATTGGCTCTTGCAGCCTGTTCTTGAACACCCCGTTTTTCGACATGTTCTGCGAGCGCTTACACGTCCCCTGGTCGCCTCTATTATTTTCAACCTCACTTTTTTAGCTTGGCATGCACCTGCTATATTTGATGCCGCTCAGAGAAATGAGGTACTGTATCAGCTTGAAATGCTCAGCTTCCTGTTCACTGCCCTGCTCAACTGGTGGCCTCTCATTGGCCCATCGCGCGAATTGCGCCGTTTAAGCTACCCTCAACAGATGCTCTACGCCTTCCTGGATGGCCAGCCAGTGGACATCTACGCCTTTTTGCTGGTATTCACGGGGACTGTGTTTTACAAGCAGTATGTTCTCCCCCTGTGGTTCACGCAGGCCGGTTTGTCGGCGGTGGCGGACCAGACGATAGCCGGTTCCTTCCTGCTGATCCCTGGGCTGGTTGATCTCGTGGTGATGTCCCCGCTCTTCTTCCGCTGGCTTGGCCAGCTTGAGCAGCAGGCGCAACTGGCCGACCAGAAACGACAGGAGGAGGCAGAGGCGGAAGAGGCAGAAAATGCCAGGAGGGAGGCTGAAGAGGCGGAGGAGGTGGGGGGGATGGAAAAGTCGGAAATGGAAGCTTGAGGAAGTAAAAAGCTATTCATTCCACGTGCAATTTTTTTGTAATGCCTGGTGCAGGCGATGCTCGTAAACTGAGCGGGGGATTTCGGTTACCCCTAGCGATTGCAGGTGTGGGGTGAGAAATTGTGTATCGTGTAGTAGATATCCCCGGGCCTTTAGATGATGCACAAGGGAGACGAGGCAGACTTTTGAAGCATCGGTGGCGTGGGAAAACATGCTTTCGCCCATAAAGGCTGCTCGCAGCGCGATGCCGTATAATCCGCCGACGAGTATGTCGTCTTTCCAGGCTTCTACGCTGTGGGCCAGTCCAGCGTAGTGCAGTTGTGTATATGTTGCGATGAAGGATTTGTTGATCCAGGTCTGCTCTCTTGCGCTGCAGAGGCGCATCACTGTCTCAAATGCTGTGTCCGTGCGTATTTGGTAGATGCCTTTGCGTATGGTGGCACCCAGTGAACGGGAGATGTGCAGGTTGTCGTGTTCCAGGATGGCACGAGGGTCGGGCGCGTACCAGTGTATGGTGCCGTGATGGTCGGCCATGGGAAAGATGCCCTGTGCGTAGGCGTTGATGACCATGATCGGATCTAGCTGCTGGAGCCTTTTTCTGGGCATGGGTTGAGAGTCCTTACGATGAAAAATACGGTCTTTTTCTTGTACGGCGCAGGCGAAGCTCCCTACGGCTGATTGGTGTCATCTGGTGAGTAGTTCATATCCTGGCTCTCCTTCGATGCCCACAATTTGCTCAAAGAATATCATCTCATCTAAGCCTTCGTACCCAGGCTCAATAAGACACACCCAACATGCTCTAGTATACACATCTTTTATTATCCCATGCCATAGGCGTTGTGGATTTGTGGGGCGATCTGAGGGGCGCAAACGATACGCAATAACTACTCCTGCCTGGATTTGTGCTGTACCCATATGTTGTGTCCCTTATGTCTTAGTTATGGAGAAAAGTCGTACGAATATTTTCACGTGTCAAATATACCACGAAAAATAGAGGACTTCAAGAGTCACGTGATGTTATTCTATAATTGCCTAAAAATTAAGAGGGCTTACGTATGGTGCGCTTACGGGTAAAGGAGTTGGCTGAGGAGCGAGGTATTAGTTTATCCAGGCTGTCGCGTATTGCTGATGTCAGTTACAAGACGGTCCAGGCGATGTTCAGGCATCCTGAGCAGGGGTTTAACACGAAGACGCTGGAGCGTATCGCCAATGCTTTACATGTGGAGATGGGTGATTTGTTTGAGAATGTCCCTGATGAATAGCGTATTTCTTGTAGTCGCGTAAAAATAATGCTACCAAATAGACGGAAGGAGGTTTCAGGTGAGCAGGGTCAAGACCGCCTTTTGCGCTGGTTGCAGGCCTTGACGAGGTATGGTATACTGCGTTTTGTTAGTAGTGTTTTGCGCTTGTTTCGGTGATTTTTGTGGTTGGGTTGAATGGCGTGAACGCGCTTCACAGGCCGATGTGGCGGAATGGTATACGCGCTTGTCTCAAAAACAAGTCCCGCAAGGGTTGAGGGTTCGAATCTCTCCATCGGCACCTACCACGTGTTACAAAACGTCTAAAGTGGCTTATAGAGCGGCTTTAGACGTTTTATATTCGTCGTAACATTGCCGTATGTAGCAACGGTGTAGCAACGGATAAAGTTACTCCGACTGTTCGCTGTCTTTGTCTTCTTGCTCCCTAAATGCGTTACCCAACATGCCCATTGCATCTTGTTGCATTGTGGGAAGCACATGAGAATACACATTCATGGTCACAGCTATGCTACTATGTCCCAATATCTCTTGGACAATCTTCGGATGAATGCCCATACCTAGCAGGAGAGTTGCAGCACTATGACGCAGATCATGAAAACGTACATCAGGTAACTTTGCCTCACTCAAAAGCCGTTTGAACGGTAGGCGCACGTCTCTATCCGGGTTAAGCGGCGTGCCAATTGAGGTGCAAAACACAAGATCACGATCTATCCAACGGTCACCCGCTTTCTTTCTTGCCTCTCGTTGACGCTCCTGGTGCTGTTGAAGTGCTTCAAAGGCCAGAGGGACTATAATAATGCTGCGGCGACTCTTCTTTGCCTTTGTTGCCGCCTCTACCTGTCCTTTTTTTGCTTCACTTTTTAGCTTCGTAGGAACACGCGACATAATACGGCGTATCTGTAGGATACTTTTCTCGAAATCAATGTCTTGCCATTTGAGGCCCAGGAGTTCACCGCGCCTCATTCCAGTTGCCAGGGCCAGTGTAAGCAACGCCTCTATACGATGCCCTTTAGCGATACGCAGCAATTGTTTCACCTGCTTCAACGTCAAAGGGGTTCCCTCAACGTCTTCAACGCGAGGTGGATCAACAAGATCACACACATTCTCAACAATCAGTCTGGACTTTCTAGCCTTGTCTAAGGCTTTGTGCAGGACGTTATGAAACGTGTTCACAGTTCTAGGGGAAAGTCCCTCCTCTAGTTTCTTTGCATAAAAGGACTCTACATGGTGTGTTGTCAGTTTCTGTAGTTGATGACGGCCAAGTATAGGACTAATATGCAAGCGTACGACCTCTTCATAACGCTCATAGGTGCGAGGACGTACATCGTACTTTTGCGTGGTTTCTAGCCAATCCCTTAAAAATTGCGCTACAGTTACTTTTGTGGTCGTCGCAGGAAGCATACCTTTTTGTTGCTCATACAAAGCAACTTTCATTTTTTCTTGTACTTCCTTTTGCGTCTTGCCGTAAAACACCTTACGCTTCCCGCTTTCAAGCGTAATGCTGCCTACCCATTTGTTATCTGATGCACGATGATAGATAGAGCCTTCACCGTTGCCGCGCTTGCCTTTTTTACTCACGGCTTATCTCGCTTTCTTGTGTTGGCTAACACAAAACCCGCCTTCCTCTTTGGTTTCTCATAAGGTAATGCGGGTTTTGCGGTTGCAGGTCTATGCTACGTCTTGTTGCGTCCGTCGATCTACCCATTGTTGCAGTGCTGTATAAGAGAACCGTACAGCTTTACCAATATGGATAACGGGTAGCCCTTCAGTTGCAATCAATTCGTAGATTTTTGAGCGCCCCAAGCACAACACTTGGGATGCTTGAGTAATGTTGAGCAACAATTGTTGTGGCACCTGTGCTTCTTTCGCGTTCATACTCATGATGTTTGCTCCTTATGCACCTCACATAACTTCCGTCAAAAACTCATCAATTCGCTCGACATTGAATGCAAAAGCCGGAGGAAGCCCGGTCTCGCGAAACGCTTCATGAGACACAATGACATCACCCTCATCGGAAACCTCATACACCACCCCGTAGCCAATGCCTTGCGGGATGGTAAACAAGACGGGCTTGCCCATCCACTTGTGCCGCGCTTGTACGATCTTTGCTGCCCGCGCAGCCATTTGACGCCGTTGCTGTTTGATCTTAGATTGCCTCACAGTCCACCTCTTTTCATTCATGGCTTGCCATGCAATTTATCTACACGTTGTCGTTGTCGCTGATAGGACCAGATGCTCACCACCCGACGGGAGTACAGACGCTTGCCCGTACGTAACTGCTCGATCGACTCTGCTAACGCCATTTGCCGTTGCGCTCGATAGTCGTTGATGTCCCGACTGAATGGCTCACACTCATACAACACCCAGGAGGATGGCTGGGCCAACGATTGCTCATCTTGTGGTGGCTGACTCATCCCATCCCCATCCAATGGCACATCAGGAACCGCTGCCTGGTCTATCGCCATGTCTTGCACATCCCCGAGTTGGGAAAACAGACGCAGCCGCAGCTCAGCCGTGGAAACCGGAAAGAAATGCCGCGTGTAGCGGATGCGACGCGCTCGACTCATCACTTGGACCGTTTGCATCGTGCATTCTTCCCTCACCTTGCCCTGCTCATCCAGGCGTTGCACCACCATTTCGCGCAACTCTTCCCGCATCCCCCGTTTCTCAGAGGTCACCTCTTTGGTCAGGTACTTGGTCACATAGCCAACCGCGTGCATTTTCTTCACATTTTCCACATGGACGATATACGAGCGGCCTTTGGTGGCTGAACGCAGCGCTTCACTGACCACCGGTTTGGGCAGGTAATCCACCCCCTTGACCAACAAGTGCCAGTGAAAACCCACGTGTTCAAAATCACGATGCTCTTCCAGGACGGCAAAGCACTCAATCGGATAGGCAGGACGCGCCCCCACGCGATAGGGCCCATAGCCTTTGGAGCCACGCCGAACATATTGCAGCACCGTCGTATACACCCGGGCCGCTTCTTGCAGAGACCAACCCACTTTGGTGAGCGTGACAAACAACGTTGGTTGCGCCGCTTTGACCAATTGTCGCCATTGATCCACTTTGCGCGGCCCGCAGTACAAGCACTCCCACCTGTCACAGCGTGCGCGTACCACATCCCCAGTGTCCCGGTTAATGTAGCGATGCCGCAGCGCCCAGGGATCAGGACAGAACAGCAAGGTCTCCAGCCGATGTTTGACGACCAATGCCATGTGTTCCTCAACCGAGGGCAACAAGAAAGGATCACCGGCGCTACTTCCCATCTCTTCGCTATCCACTCATTCACTTCCTTTTTGTAAGCTACTTATTTCTGTCGTAGTACTTGTGTGACTTATCCTTTATAGGGTCAAGTCAAAGGCCCTGACGGTTAGGCCGCGTCGGGTGGGGCCCCTTCCCCACCTGCGCGTCCTAACCACTCCCCGAGCACCAACACCATCCCCCGCCCCGCCACCTTCATGCGGAACGAGGACAGCCAGGGGCGACCGTTGAAGCCAGGGCGAGAGGGGCCAGAGATCAGGCCTCCCCCTGCGGGCCTCCCACCCCGTTGTCGCCCAGCGTGGTGTCTCTCCCAGGGACGTGAGAGAGCGGCTCTCACGCCCTGCATAAGCAAATGGCTTGCCATTAGGCCCCCACCTCTTGCTGATCACCCTCACCACCGGCTCCCAACGTCTTGCGAAGCCGCCCACGAGCCCGATAGCCGACCCCTTCGATGGCCTTCTCGGTCGTCCCCATGCGCTGGGCCAGGTCCAGACAAGAGAGCACCTGCCCTTCCAATCCGTAGCGCATGCTCACGACTTCCCGCTCGCGTGGGGCCAAGGCCGCTACCGCCTCTCGCACTCGTTGCTGCAAGGGCGTCAGCGGCTCTTCATCCCTTCCCACCCAGGAGGCAAACACACTCACCCGCTCATGGATGTCTTCCGCATCGTCTTCATTGAACGGATTCTCAAGACTGTCGAGAGCGTGTCTCTGCTCGTACATGGCAAGCACCTCAACCAGCTCCTGCTCCCCCATCCCGATCGAAGCGGCCACCTCAGGCAGAGCAGGGTCCTCTCCCCGCACGGACGCTACCCGCTGGTGTGCCTGTCGCACCTGGTTGAGCAGGTGTCCCACGGCTTCGGGGATGACGATCATGCCATCGCGTTCCAGAAACGCTTGCCACAACGCTTGACGGATGCAGACGCTGGCATAGCCAAGAAAGCCAGTGCCGCTGCCGCTAATGGGATAGTGATCAATGGCATAGAGCAAGCCCAGGTTGCCCTCTTGAATGAGATCGAGCAGTTCCAGACTCTGGAACCGGGAAGCAAATCGGCGAGCCAGGTGAATCACCAAGAGCTGCAAGGCGATGACAATCTGGTCTCGTGCCTGTTTGGCCTCAGTGAGCACCTGCTGATCTGGACACCCCTTGGAGTGTTCCTCTCGGCCTCGCAGAACCCCCTGCACCAGAGAGGCAATCTCTTCTTTGGGCACAAAAGGCGTCCAGCGAACCCAGCGCGAATACTGGTCGTACGCCATCAACGACATGTCCTTCTCAACCTGATCCTGCTTCTTCTTTTTTGACATCGAGCCTTCCTCCTTCTTCTGTTCGGTTTGACACGCCAGGCTCGATGCCATATCATGACCCCGAGAACCTGGCGACACGACCCTCAAATGGCTTGCCAATAGGTCTCACCCGCTGGCTAGTGTGTGCCATCACGCTAGCTAGCACCCTTTATGGCTTGCCATTGAAGAAAATCACCCTTAGAACCGTGGCATGACCTGTGCCCAGGGCGAATACAGGTACAGGTAGAGCAACACCAGAACGATTAGAAACACCAACCAAATCAGACGTGCATTTCTCATCGGCTTCACCTCCTCTTGACAATAAAAAGGCGACTCACTACGAACCGTCTTACGCTAACAAGAACTCACTCCAAATGAAACATCTTCACCACCAAAGCTCACTGCTCCCAGCTCCACGAATGTGCAGCCGTCAATCCGATGATTGAGATGAAAGCTTCTCACACGCAGCATGATCCACATCTTGATACCCTTCCTTTCCTGTAGCTCACCTGTGCGTGTGGACGGCCATCTGACCGGTTGCTACTGCAAGCGCCTATCACTGCCTGCCGACATGTGACGCATTGCTCCTTGTTCATGCGCTGGATGCAGGGTCTACAACGTCTCTATCCGTCTCTGTCCTGTCCCTTGTTGGCCCTGATGTCTCTGAAGGTTTCTGGCACAAGGTGAGCGGGAGGAACCCGCAAGATCAGTGGTGTCACCTCTGGGCACATCCCTAACGCATTCAGTAGCGGCTCTATTCGATTGTTCAGGTACACAGCTAACCAGCGTTAGCTAGCTAGTCTGATGTCTGGAGAAGCAGATGAAATAACGTACTTATGTGTTGAATGAAGAAGGACGGGGTTCCACAAGAGTTCATCGACGTGCTCTAAGTGCTCGACATCAGCACAAGCTGAACAGACCCAATCAAAACTGTGGGAAGCTTTAGCCCCTCGATTGACCACAGGGGTCAACACTCCATCTTCTTGACACCAATCACATCGACCGTTTTGCATGACTCAGTCCTCCGTTTAGTTGTCTGCCTTACGGCAACAATCGTGTTGTTTCTTCTCTGACAATTTTACGTCTAAACTGGCCTTACAACCCGTCTTCTATCCTTCTTCTACCCGTCAGTTGTGACGGGTTTTTACCCGTCAGTTCTGAAGGGTAAACAAAATTAGGTATCTCAGATACGCGATATCATTATGTATCTGAGATACCTAATTGTCAAGAGAGTATGGCTGACTGTGTTATAATTGAGTCGCTGAAACACCTAAATTGCGTGGAGCCTTGGCATGCTGAAACACATCGATATTACCCGTGATTACCTCACGACACCTCAAGCCGCAGATCGGGCCAACTTGAGTCGATTACATATTGCCCGCTTACTTCGAGACAAAAAGCTCGAGGGTTTCCAAATGGGAAGAGAATGGTTTGTCTACGTTGACTCCTTGGAAAGGTATCTAGCAAACCCGCGTAAAACTGGTCCGAAAGGCCCAAGAAAGACGAAGTCAACTGATTGAAGTATGGAGGTATGGAAGCATGCGCAACACGTTGCTGCGAGCTGAGAGGCTACGTCATGGCTGGACGCAACAGCAGCTTGCAGATTTTGCTGGAATATCGCTTTCTACAGTAGAGCGAGCTGAAAAAGGGGAGTCTATTCGGGTCGATTGCATTCAGAGACTTTGTGAATGCCTCTCGAAAACATCGGAAGAGTTAGGTTTGCTCAAGATAGATGAGAGAGCATTAGAAAGTGATACCGGCATGAAACCACGATCTGCATTTTTCAAAAGTGAAGAGAGAGATGGATGCTTTTCCTTTGGCAAACTGAAAACCACATGGATCACTCTTGATGGAGATGGGAGAGGGATGTACCTACCACAGCATATTCGCTCCCATTACATTCCTTTTGCAGAAACCCTTCCTGAGGAGTTACAAGCCAGAAGAAATCACATTCAACAAGAGCAAGAGCAAAAAAGAGAACAAGGTTTACCATCTTTTTGGAATGGGGAGATCTACGCACTTGATCGTTTCGTGATTGGACGTGAACCAATTCATGAGGACATGACACTTGATTTATGGTTTCGCCCATCAGATTATTACACGTTTCTTGCGACGAATATGAGTCTAAAAGAACCAGAATTACGGGAAAAGTATCTTTCTGATGTGGATTGGTATGAAACGGTTCCACACTTCTCTCATTCCTTTGGTGTTTCTCTTGCAGTAATTACCTCCGATGGATACACTCTTTTTACCCAAAGAGGAAAAAGCGTAGGAACCCGCCCAAAAGTATATGATACCAGTGTCATTGAAGGGTTAAGCAGACCAATTGATCGCAGTACTACTGGAGAAGCGCCAGATGTCTATCGCTGTGCTTGTCGTGGACTTGCTGAAGAGTTGGGACTCTATGAATCTGTTGATTTTTCTGTTTCTGATATTACCTTTTTGAGCTTTGGAGTAGATACACGATATGCTCTTCGTGGATTAACTGGCATGGTCAAAATTAAGAGGAGTATAGAAAAACTATTACTTCTTTGGGATAACGGGGTAAGAGATAAATTTGAAAATCACAAGCTTTTTCCTGTTCCATTCACACCAAAAGATGTTGTTTCTTTTGCTTATTCTCATCAGCCTTTTGCTCCGGGGCCAACACTCTATAATGCCTTAGTTCATGAATTTGGGCGTTCGATGATCGAAGACGCAATCGATCAGCTTTCCCTCTCTTTTGCTGATCAGGAGGGGGAAGAAAAAGGCGCGTGAAGACGGATGAAACACGCGAAGAAGACATGTGCTGGTGGAGGTGTGCCGGCATATAGCAACGCCGCTGAACTTGTACCATAACCAGCTTTCACGGCCAGCACAAGTGAATTTCACCTTGTGGTTCAAATATATGTGGTCTGCGTAAGTAGTTACTACATGTAGCAACACCGACGATAGACAGCAATGGACAATTTGAGGGTGAAAGGCACACGAGTAAACAACGGTAAAACAGCTTTTGGCGTTTTAAACTCTCCCCACTCTTTCTTTCATAACGATCAACAGGGACTACACATTGGACGAAACATCATAATAGCTTGCCATTTGAAGCTTATCAATGCTCTTACAACCGCTGTACTATAGTCACCTTTGCTCGTGTAAATTGACAGTATTTTTGACGGTTTAGCCAACGGTTTCAGGCGGATACCAGTGGACACATTTAGACAAAAATACACCCTTCTGAGGGTGAATGCATGACCTAAAAGGGTGTGGAGAAGACATAGAAACCCTGACACAAGATGTTTGTGTAAATGAGCACTTCCCTTGGATGTGCATTTGATTCCGGTAATACGGCCATCCACCACAGCCACACAGCTACGTGCCAATCGGATCTCAAGAAGCGTTCCATCCCACACTACTCCTCATCTTCATAGCCGAGTTGCTTGGCCAACGCATGAACTTGCTCAGCCTCCTCTTTTCTTCCCAATGCCCACAGCGACTGTATGAAATCATCGTAGTTAAGGGTAACAGTTGGATCAAGCTCAATTGCCTTTTCATAGGCAGCCTCTGCCTCACTATATCGTTTCAGTCTCGCGAAAACGTCTCCCAGCCCAGCGTAAGTAGCGGGTGTCGAGTCACAATCAATTGCCCGCGTAAAAGCATCAAGTGCTTGATCGTAGTATTCTAGTGCGTAGAGCGCATTACCCATACCTCGATATGCATCCCCATCAGATGGGTTACGTGAAAGAGCAAATTGATACGCTTCTATCGCCTCCTCATAATACCTCTGTTTGCGGGCTGCCTCACGAGCTTCTTGTGCTCGTCTCCTTGCTTCTATCGCCTCCTCATCATGCCTTCGGGCTGCCTCACGAGCTTCATCATGCCTTCGGGCTGCCTCACGAGCTTCTTGTGCTCGTCTCTGCTCACTCCTTGCACGGATGGCGTCCCTAATCACTACACAAACAACAACAATACCAGCACCAGCAAAGAGAATGTAGACAAATAGACTTATGACAAACGGGATGAGGGTAGGATTTTGAATTAAAGCGAGTATACCGGCAACAATAAGTCCAACGACGAATACCCCAACCCCAATAAGTCCAACGACGAATACCCCAACCCCAATAGGAAGTCGGCCCAAATGCCTTCCTTTAGACATCTGAGACACCGGTTCTGGATATTGTTGCTGTGGTAGTGCAACAGCAATTGACCCATAATACTCTGGCGGCGGTATCGGTGTCAGTTGATCCACGTACAGCTGTGCTGAATATTTTTGAGCCACCCTTTCAATGCCGCAGGCTATGTCGAAAAACGCGCTGTCTCGGTCGCGCCACCGTATAACAGGTCTTCCGTTAGTAGGTAACATTTGGAGTTTCGCAAATGGCGCATCTGTATAGAGGACCGGGCGGAGGAGAATAGGAATGACATCTGCTTCTCTCCGCTCATGCCGTTCCAGCGCCTGCTTCATTTCGACACTATAGCAGTATTGAGATGCCATGAAATCTGCACTAATTAAGAGAAGGATAATGTGAGCCTTATTGAGATAAATATCAATCTGCCGAGCCCATTCTTCACCAGCCCCGATCTCACGATCATACCATGTGGTAATGAGTCCACGATATTTTAGATTGCTCAGATGAGCCTCAAGTCTATCTCTCAGCCATTTATCTCGATGAGCGTAGGAGAAAAAGACGAAAGAACCCTGACCAGGTTCCAACGCTGGAGCAGGTGGTACCACAGGAGGTTGTTCCAATGGCATATTCTTGCACTTTCTTTAGCAACACAATTGTTGTAACAACCTATCTATACTACATAAGCCAAGCCGATGTCAAAGACACCGTGCACTATTGCTTTCGTGACAAAGCAACAGGATTTTTCGACTAGTGGTCAGTCCTTTTTGCTTTTGACAAACTAATAGTTCTTAACTATGGCTTGAGAACACATGTGAGACCTAACATCTCTGTCAAAATCAGTGTGGATTGGCCACCAGTGGCAATTGATGCTTCTCAGAGGCAAAATATCACGACTTTTGCCACGATGAGCGAGCTACATGCAGCCAAGATGAGATAACGTACGGTCAACTTCACGATCTGTTCTCAATCCAGGAATAGCCTGGATTGAGGAATGGTGGCGACTCCGATATCAGTATTGAAGTATAAAGGTGCCGATCAGCAAGTGAAGCCTATTATGGGTAAAATCATGTGACTAATACCATCATGTGACGGGTTGCACCACCAAGCAATGGGCGACCCTAAAATGGCAAGCTATTAAAGCAAAATGCCCAAGACCAAGTCCTATAAATACCTGATCTTGGGCATCTTTATTGCCTTAATTTGACAGCAGAATCGACAGCTAAACCGACGTTTTCAGATGGATACCATTAAACACAGTTGAACAATAATGTCCCTCTGCAAGCTCAATCAGGCATCCAAATGAAGAGGTAAGTGGGTCCAAAAAGGCACAGTTGAGTTTTTATAAAATTGTAAAAATGTATCATTCCACACTCAACAAACCCAACAAATAAGGTGAAGAGCCTCCAAAAATCGGAATACAACCCAGAAAATCGGCACCATACTCATCATGTGGCCATAAACCAGGCGGTACTACTACGCTAACACATATCGCCGCGCAGCTCTCTGACCGCTGCCTTTCAACCTTCCCCGTTCCACCAACTTTTCCAAATCCCTATGAGCCGTTCTATCAGTCACACCGGTCAATTGCCTGTAAATCCCATTCGTGATAAACCCATGTTCCTGAACATAATTCAACGCTTGGATCAATCTCTTTTCTACCTGCTCAGCACGGCGGTCCTGCACCACTATCTCGGGGGGGGAATCCTCATGCTCTTCCCAGAGCGTTCCTCCCTTGTACTGCAATCGCGGCTCTGGCGCCTGTAAAGCTGGCGCTTTCTGGAACGTCACGATAAACTCACTCATTTCGCGAAATTGTGGAGCAGGCAGTTCCATCCGCTTCGTTTCATCTAACATAAACCTGATGCCGCTCCCGATTTGCTCCATATACCCAGGAATATTGCTTAATAAACCCGCCAGTACAGGATTTCGCAGCTTCGACTGCACCTCACCGCGCTCCATCTGCTCAACAGTTATCCCAGGCAGTAATAAACCAGGACTATGCACCTCTACCCGATCAGGATAATAAAAGACACGAACCCTCTCGCCACGCCTACTATAATCCCGATGGACCACTGCATTAATGACAGCTTCACGTAACACCTCAATGGAATGCTCAGGGATATCAATTCGCTTCCATCCTTCAATTCGGGCTCCTACAGCAATATACCGATCAAGAAACGCCTCAGTGTCATCTATTAAATCCTGAAGCATCCCAGTAACAATTTTACGATCGGCATACCGACTGGCCCCAACTGTTTCTCGAAACAAAACACAAACCACCTCACTTTGAGGGATATGGTCCTGAGGACTCTGCCCGAAAAAGAGCATACCAGCATTCGTAGGCACTATCGTCCCACGGTGCACCTCTACAGCACACCGCATGCCAATCAATACCCGCTCTATATTCTTGAAACGACCGGACTGCCGACCAGAGGCCGAGCGCCTTGCTATGAAAGTTTTCACCTTTTCCAAATCCATATCTTCCATTGTAGCGTTGTATGCAGGTTCACCCTCCCAATCACGTAAACCTCGATCATAGATCATTTCTGACAATTCTGTTATACTTAATGCCCTCGTTTGAGTTCCCTGCCGTATCCAAAAAATGCCACCGGCCTGATAAACTGGACCTTCTGTTGATGGTATGGTAACAACAAGCAGCTTTTTGCCAGCCAATACGCAGACTTCAGGCTCGGGAGGGTCTAGCGGAAGCTCAGGCTTGATAACCTGCCGAGCAGCCCGTAAAATAACATCCATGGTTTCCCCAATACGTTCGTCAGGCACACCCACAACCTTACGAGTAGAGTCTTCAACCCCAATAATCACTATCCCCCCTTTAGCATTAGCCATCCCACAGAGCCTCTCTGCTAAATCAACTGCTCTAGGAGCAGCTAATTTTAGCTCGAGTGTATTTGTCTCTCCGCCCTTCACAAGCATCTTCAGTTCCGTCTCACTCAGCTTCACCATAATGCCTCCGTTGCACTCTGTCATTGTCTTAAGCAGCCCAATTCTAGCATAAGCGGCAGATTTCTCATAGAGGATGTCCGAAGAAATGTCCGAAGAAATGTCCGAAGAAATGTCCGAAAGAGCTATTGGTATTACTGTCATGAACGACGATAGCAAGCCATTTTCATAACACAGATGAGGGATCTCTCAGAAAGAATGGCGGATGAGTGGCGGATAGATGTCCGATAGATGTCCGATAGGTGGCGGATATTTTCATGAGTAGCTAGCCATTGCTACAATGTAGCAACGAATGTAGCAACGCGGAGAGACGACAGCAAAATATGATGGACGGGAGCGAACAAGATGGAGAACATTGAGCACGAGGAGGATGATCAAAAACGCCGGCGGACGGGCGGCTCAGGTTCTCTCCATCGGCACCTATAAGAAAGTTAGAGGCGTCTCAAGCAGGGCGAGAAGCGGCTTGAGGCATTTTTGTTTTTGCTGAAAAACACCGTTGACAGGAACGACTCCATTTACCCTTGAGCATCTCTCCACTCCTCATCTCCCCTATGCTTCCCCAGGGTATCATTCAATCTGCTGATCGCATCTTGCTGCATGCTGGGAAGCACATGTGAGTACATATACGCGCCTGAACAATCTGATAAGAGTGAGCCTCCAGTAATTCCAGATTTACAGAGATTGCAATTCTCTACTTTCTACGATCTACTATCTCCAATTATAAAGTTACTTGAGAAGCATAAGACATTTCAGCTATCAAAAGTGTTGATCACTGAAAGTTACCGAGAATTCAGAGATTTATGGAGAGATGCAGATATTCGTTGGAATTTTACTAGTCCCCTTCTGAACTTCGCAAGTGACGTAAAACAAGAGGTGGCTATTAGTGACTTCATCCGATTAACCCCATTTAGCACGAGGGAAAAAACCGAACGCTGGAATTATCACAGCTATGCAATGCTCGAAATAGCAGTAGAATCAATACCGCTCAGTAGGCCTCTTCGACTCTAGACCTACACTGATTTGCCCACGGGTTGCGCAACGAGGTCATAGTGAGTATCGAAAGAGCACAGAAAGGTACCTCTTCTTGCCCGAGAGCAACGTTCATCATGCTCTCACCTAGATGCCAAACTGTGCTGCGGGCCAAACTCGCTCACATAGTGACGAAAGAAAGTCAAGGCTTCAATGCATGCCCAGCTGATCCTCGTGAGTTCCCCGCGCCTCTTTTCCACAGCCACGATGGCTTTTTCTGGCTGACCCGCCGCCAATTCGTCGAGCACCGACTGGATGACGTTGAAGGGATAGCCAGCGTCTCTGAGCAAGGCCACGACGCGCAGGAGGCGCATCTGTTGTTCATCGTAGAGGCGGTAGCGGCTGTGCTGCTCGAGAACGGGGTGCAACAGGCCCTGTTGTTCCCAGAAATGCAAGGCGGAGACACGCACGCCCACCTGCTTGGCCGCTTCTCCCACCCGGACCCGTTGGGAATGATGGGAGCTTTGCAAAGAATCGGACTGTGCGGCCAGTGTACGTAGGGCGAAGAGCGTCTGCTCCACCTGGAGACGTTTGAGAGCCTGCTCAGCATGGCGCTCGTCGATCGTCGCAAGCGCTGCGGAAAGGTCGCCCCGATGAACCGCTTGCATGATCGCTGACGTTCGGGGCCAGCCGTAGCCACCAGCCATGCTTTGTACTGCTTTGAGTGCAGCCAGATGCTGCTGCGTGTAGAGGCGATAGCCGCTCGGACTCCGCTGTGCTTGCGGGATCAAGCCATTCGCCTCGTAATTGCGTACTTGTTGAACACTGATGTGTCCAGCCAGGGCGAGATCGTGGGGACGTAGAGAGGGACGAGCTGTCATGTCAAACTCCCAAGTGCTTCTAGAGACTTCTTTCAATCAACACGCTTCTTTCTACCACATCGAACAAGCACATTGAGCCTCAAGAGGAGTCTGATGTCCCCATACATACGCGTCTCGATGCTGCTTCACCCTCCAGTTGGGCATCGGTGTTGTACAGTAGAAGGGTGATCCAGAAAACAAGCCTGGAAAGCTGGAGATCAAAACGTCTGCATACATCTGAATGGGAGTGCTGCCTCACATGAGGCAACAGATGACAGACTCTTGCCGACATTCGAGGTAGAAATGCGAGTGAATGATGGAGGAAACTCACATGCCTGAAGCGACATTCCATGACGGAAGCACCATCGAGATCGAGGTCCACGGCTCAGGACCGACCCTGCTGCTGCCAGTCAATCCACAGCCGGTGATCGGACCGCAGGCCGAGCAAATGCGCAAGTATGGCACTGATCCGGCTCTGGGCCAATCGCTGATCAAAGGGCTGAGCGACGCCTTTCGCGTGGTGGCTTTCGACTATGAAGGACAGTGCCTTCGTCGACCGAAACCGGATACGCTGACGCCAGCCAACACCGCAAACGATCTGCTTGCTGTGGCCGATGCCGCAGGGGCGGATCGGTTTGCCTACTATGGCTACTCCTGGCTGGCGATGATTGGGCTTCAACTCGCCATCCGGACCGATCGCCTCTGGGCACTCATCATGGGGGGCTTTCCACCACTGAACGGGCCATACGAGGAGATGTTCCGCGTCACGACCGCAACCTACGAGATGGCGAGCGGCGCACGGGCAACGCCGTCAGCGGAGGAATCCGAGTGGTCTGGCATTTCTCTGTCAAGGGATCAGACCCGGCAATTTGTCAC
>WNGK01013959.1_pt1 | contig 31983 bp, 38 predicted proteins | sample 5400601 | NCBI WGS metagenome assembly WNGK01 (sample SAMN13153376, study PRJNA577476) | soil metagenome | isolation source: 60 cm soil or saprolite under Garry oak tree replicate 1 | place: USA:California | collected 2016-06-15 | reverse complement strand
TGATCTTCGTAGATATTCTGAAAAATCTTGCCGACTTCGAGCAGCTTCGCGACGGCGTTTCGCTCGCCTGCACTCAGTTGTGAAAGATCCGGCGCCAGCCGAATCGTTTGGGTTTTGTCGACGATTGGCTGGCTCTTTTCCAGCGGCCATTCACGTGCCAATGGCGGTTGAGCAGCGCGCACCGGCGGCACAATCTGTTTCGTCTTCATGCGTGAACCTTTTTGTGCATACGTGCTCGTGAGAAAGACGAGCGCCGCAGCTATGGCCAGCGTTTTGGTTTTCATAAGAAGTGAATGGTCAGTGATGATCCCAAACGCCTCCTTTGGAATCGAGCTGAATCTTTAGGAAGCTCGAGTATATCGTCAGGCAGCAGAGAGTAAAACCTCAGCGAAATCACCTGCAACACTGACACGGCCTGAGCGGGGGCCTGCCCCCCTTCCTGACCATGAGCTGAATTCAATTGAGTGAGTTGAGTTGTTTGAAAGGCTTTCACTGAAAAAACACGGTCATCCAGGAAGGCCTCGGGGTCAGGAAGGGGGGCTCGCCCCCGTGCTCGCGCGTTCTCACAACCCAGGGTCGAAATCGCTGCTTCTGTCCGAGGTTTCCTGCGGACACCAGTCATCAGAATCTCGCGGCATCCCATGCGTCATCCGACTTACGGTGGAAACCGGAGACCGCTTCGGCGGCATCATGATTGCTGAAAGCGTTGACAGATGTTTCCGCAATCCTTCCCAATCTCGCGGCCTTCGCCAGGGTCTTCAAGCGAGCCAGGAGCTCAAAAGAGACCGCTCTTCGATCTGTTGCGCGAACCGTTCGACGGGCTCATTCACGGATTACAGCGCCGCTGGGCGAGAGAGCGACGACGTCGAAAGGTTGGACGGGCTTACGACATGGCCCTGGAGATTGCGCGTGTTATTCCCCGCGGCTCTGACGTCCTGGATGTCGGTTGTGGCAACGGATACATCGCCCATAATCTCAGCGCAATGCTCGGCACAAGGGTCGTTGGGGTTGACGTCATGAAAACCACCGAAGCCCCGATTGATTATCGTCACTACGATCGAACAAGTTTTCCCGTGTCCGATCAATCATTCGACGCCGTGTTGCTCTGTTATGTGCTGCATCATGCGCAAGATACACCAGTTGTATTTAACGAGATACGACGGATATTACCTGATAACGGTTTAGCAGTAATCTACGAAGACGTTCCCCAGAACTGGTGGGACAAAGGAATATGTTTCCTTCACAATCAGCAATGGCGTGCTCGCACCGGTAACTGCACTTTTCGGCAACCCCGCGAGTGGCGCGCGCTATTTAATTCTTTTGGTTTCGAGATTGTGAGTGAACGGCGACTCTCACGCTGGCGCAACCTTGCGCATCCGGTCGCCCGCAGGTTTTACCTGCTGAAGATTACTGAGCTACGAAGTTGTAAATGATCACGCCATTTACCTTGACCGGCTGACCCATGAGTCGTGTCGGTGTAAAGCGGCTTTGAAGGGCCGCATCTACTGCTGATCCTCTAAAACTAGCGGGCCCCTCAATCGCGTGGGCTGAGGCGACCATCCCTTGTTCATCAATTAATACTTGAACAACTACTCTTCCCGACTCGTGCGCCTTCCGGGCTTCTTTTGGATATTTTGGGACAACCAGCGAAATGGCTTTGCCGTTGAGCACCCCTCCAATGATCGGCCCAGCTGTTTTTGGCCACGGCTCCGGCGGCACGTCAGAATTGCCTTGCTTAATTGCATTATCGCTCAATCCACTTCCGATAATCGTAACCGTTGGCACGGCCACTCCGCTGGATGCTTTGTTAGTGTTTACTTCTCCATGAAGAAATGACGACATAAAACGTTGAGCATCGGGATCCTTATCATCAGCGCCAACTACCATAAGCGCATAAAAAGATTTGTCTGTTCCTAAAAAGCGTGCGACCCCGGGATAGCTTCCCAGCTGCAGGTGATATTTCATTACGATCCCGGACTCATCAGAAATATTGTCTTCAAACGTCAGGGATCTGCGTTCCCCTTCATTGCTCTTGAAACTTTGTTCGATGGCGCTCATGAAATTGTTGAAGCTGGACAAGGCCGGGACCCTGTCGGCTGAGGTCTTCACGAACGATACCACCATATAACGCTTGCCGCCGGCCAGCGAATAGTAAACACGCTCTGGTATTGAATCATTATCAATCAATGGAATTAGTCTCGAGCTTTCCACGGCCCTCGTCGGCATTAGCACAGTGAAACTCTCTCCGACCGGCGCAATCTTTTGCCACGATGTTTCTTGAACGAGCGGAGTGCTGAAGGCGCCTGCGCAGAGGACGCTGGTCACAAACAGGATTGTGTTAAAGAGTTTGAGAATCATGATAGTTCCTTCTTCTAAGGAGGAGGGTCTCTTTAACCACGCAACTTACTCAGTCTCTCGGCGGCTTTTAGCAACGTCTCATCTTTCTTGCAGAAGCAGAATCGAACCTGCTGTGAGCCCAGAAACGTCTTGAATCCCGCGTTCTCCAGCTCCGGCAAGATCAAATCGCGACGCGCTCGATAATCACTTTGGAGTCGATCGTAATACGAAGGCGGCAGCGAGAGGGCGTAAGCGCCGGCGGTTTGCAGCGGCGCGGCGGCGCCGACGGTCAGAAAGTCGTGCACCTTGCGAATTGCGCTGGTTATTTCAGCGCCGGCAATGCAATAGCCGACGCGCCATCCGGTGACCGAATAAGTCTTGGACATCGAATTCACGATGACGGTGCGATCACGCATGCCCTCGATCTGCGCCATTGAGATATGCGCAATTTCAGAGCCTGCGCGGGGATAAAGAATGTGTTCGTAAATCTCGTCCGTGAAACAAAGCGCGTCGAATTCACGGCACAGGCCGGCGATGAATTCCATTTCCTCGCGCGTAAACACTTTGCCGGTAGGATTGTTCGGATTGCAGATGATGATTGCTTTTGTCTTTGGATTGAAAGCCGCCCGGAGCTCCGCCGCGTCAAAAGTCCAATCGGGTGCGCGTAAGGGCACATGACGAGGTCGCGCGTCAGACAGAATCGCGTCCGGCGCATAGTTTTCATAGAACGGTTCAAAGACTACAACTTCTTCGCCCGGATCGACTGTCGCCATCATCGCGGCGATCATGCCTTCCGTGGAACCGCACGTCACGGTAATTTCGGTTTCTGGATCGATCTCCAAACCGAGGTACCATTTTGTCTTCCGCGCGATGGCGTCGCGAAAATCCTTCGCGCCCCAGGTAATCGCATACTGATTGACATCGCCGGCGATTGCCTCCATCGCGACGCGCTTGATGTCTTCGGGGGCGGCAAAATCCGGGAAGCCCTGCGAGAGATTGACCGCGCCATACTTCATCGCTTCGCGGGTCATCTCGCGAATAACTGATTCCGTGAATTGGCTCGCTTTGTGCGAGACGCGACGGGACATTGAGAGTGCAGGTGTCGTCATAAAAATCGAAGCGATTATTTCACCAAGTCCCAAGGCTGTCTATCCAGCCGGAAAAAGAGCGGGGGCAAGCCCCTGGAGGGTTTGTGGTTGGTCGCGCAGTTGCTCAAGTATGGATCGCACGGCCGGAGCCAGTGAGCCATTGGGCGCCAGACGTAAATAATTTTCATAAGCGAGGACGGCTTCTTTATTCTTGCCACTTTTCTCGTACGCCGCCCCGAGCAGTTGATAAATGATTGGTTCGGTATCGGACAGTTGCTTTACCGCGATGTCATATTCGCGCGCGGCCAGATCGTATTGTCCTTTATCTTCATAGATTCGCCCCAGGCCAACGTGCGCTTCGGGTTGAAATCCATGGCTCTCTCGAATCGCCCGATTGAAAGCACCGATCGCTTCGTCGATCTGCGCGCTTTCGCGATAAATTCTTCCTTCGACAGCGGACGCTTCCGGATAGACCGGGCGTCCACGACGCGCAGCTTCGATTTCAGCCAGGGCGCCATTCTCGTCGCTCAAATCCATCAGCACGCGAGCCAGGCCTACGTGCGCCGCGGGAAACGTCGGACGAAGCTTCAACGCTCGACGATAAAGATCCGCAGCCTGCTGGCGTGACTCTTCGTCTTTTGCGTGTTCGCGCGCCTCTTCCGCCTTTTGAAAAGTCAGCTCAGCCTCATCGGTAGTGTGCAACAGACGCACTCGGACTTCGCCGATCTGCGCGGGCATAAGGGGCAGGACCGCTTCCTTGAAACCATTTGCTCTCACGCGCATTGTGTGCTGCCGGGAAGACACCGTCGCGAGCGCTAATCTTCCGTTGAGGTCGCTGGTGCCGCGGCGAATCTCGTCCAGCCAGATGATCGCGTTCGGTTCGGTAACTATGGTGACCGTGCGAGAAACATTCGCACTTGACTCAGGGCGAGATTGGCGCTGTGCGAACAGGCCGTTCCCCAGACACGCCACGAACACAACGGTGACCAGGGTTCTAAAACAAGAGCGCATGATTGATTATAGACATTTACCGCAACAAGCTCAGGCGCGCAACTGTGTTAGAACCCCGTGCGAGGGGATGCCGGCATCACGTTGAATTTAAGATCCGGTCGCTATGCTATGCACCCTCACCCAACCTCTCCCAAAGGGAGAGGAGAGAACCGCTCCCGGTTCCGACACCTTGTCATAATAGACTGAGCCGTTGCGTCGCAACGCCATCTGGGTGTAATCTTCGCTCGCAATACCAGCCAACTTAATAGAACTTGCCCCCGCCCTCTGCCAAGAGGCGGCACGAATTATGTTTTGGAGGAACATATGCTGATCGATTCAACTGCGCATCTTCCCGTCGGTCTGGCGATGCTCGACAGTCTATTCAAAGCTCCTGACTCGGCCGAGCTTTCGCGAATCATTCTGCGCTGGCTTCACTTTGTCGCGGGCATTACCTGGATTGGCCTGCTTTACTTTTTCAACCTGGTCAATGTGCCCCTGCAAAAGAAACTGGATCCAGAGACCAAAAAGAAGGTCAATCCCGATTTGCTCTTGCCGACGTTATGGCTGTTCCGTTGGGGCGCCTTGCTGACAGTGTTAGCAGGTCTCACATACTTCGCGATGTTCATTCTGTCGACTGATGTGAATAACGCGAATGCCCTCGGTCGCGCGGGGCTGAACACCTGGGTGGTGCTGCTTGAATGGCTCAGTTACCCAATCGTGCTCTTCATCGTTGAATTTCTAATCATCAAGAAGGTCCCGGCTTTGACCAAGGATGGACGCGTCTTTGCGATTGTGGCGATAATTTTGATCGCGATCGTCACGTACGGAATCTTGAGATTCTTTACGGCCAAGCTTACGGTGGGCGGTTATATCCCAAGCAACAAGACTCTGTCGATCGGCGTGGGCGGCGCCTATGGTCTGCTGATGTTGCTGAATGTTTGGGGAATCATCTGGCCGGCGAATAAGCGAATCATCGGCGCCCTGCAGGGTGGCCCGCCCGCGGCGCCTGAGCTGGCCCGCCAGGCATTCATCGCGTCACGCACGAATGCATGGTTGTCACTGCCGATGTTGTTGCTGATGGGCACGTCGCACGGCGACTGGTTAATCTTCAGCGGAAAGACCGGTTGATCGGCAAAGGTCTCTGAAAACCGATCATCTGGAAGTTTAAGGGCACGACGCGTCGTGCCCTTCTTTTTTGCGCGCAACACTATTGACCAAACCTCTCCATTCATTCGCCACATTTTCGCGTGACAATAGAATTACGCTGGGGTACGCACTGGCGTCAAGGGCGCAAGGAATAAATTCAGGGAGGTGGTAATGAGCTCTATTACTTACACAGCAAAACAGTTTGATTTGAGCAACCTGCAGGGAATTTCTGATGAAACGCTCGAAATGCACTTCAAACTGTACGAAGGTTACGTGAAAGAGACAAACAAGCTGAACGAAAAGATTTCCGAATTCGTCAAGGGCGGCAAGGTCGATCAGGACGAGTTCGCCGAATACTCAGAGCTGAACCGGCGGCTGGGATTCGAATTCAACGGCATGGTGCTGCACGAATATTACTTCGACAATCTTAAGAAGGGCGGCGGCACCGGCGATCCGAACCGCACGTCGGCGTTTCGCAAAGCTGCGGAACAAAGTTTTGGCAGCTATGACATCTGGAAAGCCGAGTTCGTCGGCATCGGAAAAATGCGTGGCGTCGGCTGGGCCATCTGTTACGAGAATCCTGGCAACGGAAATCTTTCGAATCACTGGATCACTTTGCATGAGACGGGAAACGTCGCCGGTTTCAATCCGGTCCTGGTGATGGATGTGTGGGAACATGCATTCATTCTGGATTACAAACCGGCCGATCGCCCGCAATATATTGAAGCGTTCTTTTCGAATATTGACTGGAACGCGGTCGAGAAGCGGTTGCACAGAGTCCTGGCGCAGCCGCTGGCGGCTTGATGCATGTGCCCTCCCTCTGAAAGAGGAACAGGGCGAGGGCGTTAGCGCGCGTCATGACTCTCCCCAACTCTCCCCAGAGGGAGAAACCAAAAGTGCTATGGCGCCTTAGTTTGCGGTTTCGGTCTTTGGCCGGCGTTGTTTCAACTGATACTAACTCCGCCTGAAGAGAACTCCGAACTCAATCGACCAATTGGGCAGGGCTTGTTCCCTGCCCGCTTTTTGTGATAAGCGATGAAGCGAAATACTAATCCGAAATCGTAGTTGCTTTCGTTGGAGGGACCGATGCGAATACCGAAGATCTCTGTGCCGCTGTTGAGTGCCTGCTTCCTGGCGGGCCTGGTTATGACCGGCTGCGAGAAGCCGAATGACAATGCTAACACTACCGCTACAACGACTGTTTCGCCGCCGGGCAAGCAAACCCTGTCGCAGGTAGCGCGACCACAAAAAATCGAACAGATGATGAAAGAACGCGGCGAGCAGGATCAGGCAAAGCCGCTCATCCGGGTCATCTCTCCGGCAAAGAATGCGACCATCAACGGCTCGACCGTAAACGTTAAGTTGGAGCTAAGCGGCGAGCTGAAAGGCTACAAGCCGCACAAAGATCCGGCGACCGGCAAGGGCAATCACATTCACGTGATTCTCGACAATCAACCCTACGAGGCCTACTACGAACTCGATCAGCCGTTTGAGCTGCGTAACGTGACGGAAGGCAAACATACCTTGCGGGTTTTTCCCTCCCGACCCTGGCATGAGAGCTTCAAGAATGACGGCGCTTTTCAAATGGTCGAGTTTACGGTTAAGGGGGGCGGCGATGCGTCGAAGCCAACCACGACAAAGACGGGTCAGGTTATGGCTAGTCCGACAAAGAGCCCGGCAAAAAGCCCCGCCGCGAATCAAAACGCAAAAACTGCCAATGCAAACATGAGTGCCAGCCCGTCACCAACCCATGAAGGAAAAGATGTGGGCGCGACTACTGCGGGTAATGTCGATCCGGCTAAACCGCTCTTGACCTACAGCCGGCCGAAAGGCGAGTACACAGGCGAGGATGCCGATCCGATCATGATCGATTTCTGGTTGTTGAATGCCAGGTTGCAGGGTGATGGCGGCGAATATCGCGTGCGCTACACAATCGACGGCGGCGAAGCAAAGTTTCTCGACAAATGGGAGCCAATTTGGCTGAGTGGATGGATTGCCGGTAAGCACACGGTCAAGCTGGAACTGGTTGACAAAGCCGGCAACCTCGTCGAGAACGGCGGTTACAATTCGACCACACGCGAAATAACCGTGACGAAATAGTCACTCTGCGACGGATACGGGCCACGGCTGACCGTGCCCTGAAAGACGTCACTCTTGAGTTGGTTTTCTGATTAGCAAAATTACCGCTGCCGATAAGAGAAAATTGTTTGTTGAGCTGGCAGACGAAGCCACTCGCTGCACTCTTTGCCCGGAAATGTGCGGGCGGGCCGCCGTCTTGAGCGAACTTAACGGATCGATCCAGGCGCGCGTGATGTTTATCGGCGAAGCACCCGGAAGAAAGGGCGCCGACCGCACGCGGGTCCCGTTTTCCGGGGATCAATCGGGAAAGAACTTCAATCGCTTCATTGCGTCGGCGGGACTCACCCGATCGCAAATCTTCATAACCAGTGCCGCGCTCTGCAATCCGCAGGCTCCTTCGGGGGCGAATCGGCGGCCGACTGCCCGCGAAATCAGCAATTGCTCAGGTTTTCTGCGTCGGACTATCGCTCTCATAAATCCATCAGTAGTCGTGACGCTCGGCGGAGTCGCGCTTGAAGCACTGAAACTAATTCATTATCATGACTTAAATCTGAGAAATGATGCTGGCAAGATTCGCTGTTGGGACGGTCGCGTGCTTGTGCCTCTTTATCATCCCAGTCCGCAGGTTTTAATCACGAGTCGCAACGAAAAGGCACAATTGAGAGACTACAGAATCGTCGCCCGTGTCATTCGCAATCAGAATCAAGGCTTAGTACCTGGTTCGATAAGAGGTTCACCTCATGTCTGAAGAAAACAAAGCATTAGTGCAACGCTGGTTCGATGAGGTTTGGAATAAAGGGCGCGCGTCGGCCATCGACGAGATGTTCGACCAGGACGGCATCGCGCACGGCCTTTCAGACGATGCCGGGAAACCGCTGCGCGGCCCGGAAGACTTCAAACCGTTTCACGAACAATTTCGCGGCGCGTTTCCAAACATCGTGGTAACGGTCGAGGAAATGATTGCCGAAGGCGATCTGGTCGCGGCGCGCTGTTCAGTACGCGGAAAACACACTGGCGATCATCTTGGATTTGCGGCCAGTGATTCACCTGTCGAGTTTACCGGGATCACAATTGTGCGAATCAAAGGTGGAAAGATTGTTGAAGCCTGGAATAACTTTGATTTCATGAAAATGTATAAACAGATCGGTGCGCTATAGGTCCGAGTTTCAAAGTGCGACCCGCGCCGAAACACCTTTGCAAGGAGTGACTCATGTTGGGCACAGCCGCATTCCTATCGTGAGTTGGTTACGCGGTGAAGCAACGACATGTCTGGAGCACGCGAATCAGGCGGGCGAAATGGTCACGCATCTCGGCGAACATCCTTCGTTGAAAATTGGGGCGCTGCTGGAGACCCAAAAACACGGCATCAATGACATTTTGCTTGAATCGCTCGACGCCGAAAAGACGGGGCTCACGCTCTATAAGAAGCTGCTCGATCTGGTCCGCGACCGTTCCATCTTTCTGGAGGAATATGCGCGCAAGATGATCGCTCAGGAAGAAGAACATCTGGGCGAGGTCAATAAAATGTTGCGCAAGCCGGGCGAGATCGCAAGGTTCAAGTCAGCCTGATTCGCATTTGCGCGCTGAATCGCACTCCACTCGTCGCCCGGCGGAATAACGTATTGTTCTCGGGCGCATCGCTGTGTCAGAACGGGGAGCGGTAGCGACCCGATCAAAGCGCAACTTGAATGTTCGATCCCGTCGCTACCGCTCCGGGTTCTGACACGAGGGGCGCGACGATTACTTTCGCGAATGCGGCTTGGTTCAACAAGTTGAATGGAATCATGAGCGCCGCGCTTGCTCGTTTTTGTTAACGAAAACGCGAGCGGAACGGGCGGACTTGCCGTTCGCAGGAGTTGAATCCTTCCCTGCTTGTATCCCGCCGCGTCACCTCAATTCATTCATGATCGCTCATGAGTTAAGCCGCAAGAAGCATGTTCCGCTCTTTGCTTGACCTCAAGTCGGATGCAGGCCTAGCATGAGACGATCATCCCCCAACAACTGAATCACCCCCTAATGACGTCCAAAGGAGGCTTGGTCATGGCCGACGAAACCAAAAGGACTTGTGCCCACGCGGCGTGTGATTGTCCGCCTGAGAAGGACAGTAAGTACTGTAGCGAATACTGCAAAGAAGCCGAAAAATCGCGAGTGATGGAAATCGGTTGCGGTTGCGAACACGCGGCTTGCCGCTGACGTGCTCGCCGTCTGTTCCACCCTTACCCTGGGAAACGGAAACCTGCGGCTGGATAGCGGAACCACGTTCAATCTTCTGATTAGCGGATCAGCCAGTCGGAACAACAATCAGTAACAACGACCACGCTCGCCGGCATTGGGCGAGTTCGCATAAACGCGGCAATTGCGGAAATTATCCGCCTGCCGCGTTTTTGTGTTGGCGAACACTTGATTGACTTCCAACAGCCGGCCTCCTCAAGAGAGACACTCGCCGGGATTCGAGCCGATTCAGGCATACGGATTGCCACGTCGTGCGCGTTGACAATCGCGAACTCGCTTTGTTAGCGTGAGTTCGCCTTTAGAAACTATTGCTGATATCTCCCCGTCCCCTTTTTCGATTGCATAGTCAATGCACAATTCTATTGCCCGTCTTCATTTAGCCATCTCACACAGGTTCGGACTCACTCTGATACTTTCTGTTCTGGTGGGAATCATCGCCGGCTGCAGTACGCACAAAACCGTAGGAGTGTCGAAGGTGCTCACGCCACTGTCCGAAGCCGCCATGCCGCAGTTGATGGCCGAAGTCAATCGTCTCGCCACGATTCGCTCGATTCACGGCAAAGTCGATATCCAGTTTGAAGATACGTCGTTTGCGATTTCGGGTATCGCCGAGAAATATCGCACGGCGGACGGCACTATTACCTTGCAGCGTCCCGGGAAAGTTTATCTGGTGATCCAGGTGCCTTTGATCGCTGCCGACGTAGCCCAGATGACTTCAGATGGCGAACATTTTCGCGTCGCGATTCTCAAGGGCGACGAAAAGTATCAACGGTTTGTCACCGGGACGAACAATGCCGTTTACGGAAAGTTGGATTCAGACGGCTCGACAACGTCGAAAAACGCGCAAACCAAGGAAGCGCAGACGGTGAGCGCACTTTCGAATCTGCGACCGCAACACTTAACCGACGCGATGTTGATTCGGCCACTCGATGCCAGTGCGAGTTCGGGTCTCGTCTACGCGCAGACCGAATTTTTTCAGGAAGAAAACGATCCGGCCCCCGGCAGCAGGAGGCGCATCGTGCGGGGGTACTATTTGCTCGACGAGATTCAGCCTAATGGCAGCGGAGTGGCGCACTTGCTCCGGCGCTTTTGGTTCGATCGCGTCGGCGGAATTCATTTCGCGCGCATGCAAACCTTCGACAATCGCGGCGTGCTGGTTACTGATGTGGGTTATAGCAATATAAGAGGCTTTGGAGAGACAGGGGCGGCACAATTGCCCGTGCGGATCGATCTGACCCGACCCCAGGACCGCTATCGCATAACGATTACCTATCAGTCGCCGGAATCAGTCAAGCTTGATCAAGATTACCCACCTGAAGCATTTGTGCTTACCAACCGATGGCAGCTCAAAGAAGTCGATCTCGACGCGCAAAAGAAAGTCCCGCAATAACTTTTCCCTATAAAATCAGCTTCCCTTGATGTCCGGCAGGCTTTAGCTGATATTCGGACGACGAATTGAAGTTTGTGGGACATTAGTGCTTGAAATTGACCTTTAATCGTCGGCGTAGCCCTGGGGGTAACGCTGATAATGATGTTCACGGGATTGGCGCGCGGCCTATCAAATGAATTGCAGCGCCGCTCTTCGAACGTTCGCGCCGAAATTATCTTTACCCGTCCGGGATCGATCGAGCTGACCTCGACGGCGACAAACCTCAGCACCAAATACACGGATTTGTTGAAACAGATCGATGGTGTCGCCGATGCTACGCCCATTATTCTTCACTTCTATCAAGACAACTCGGGATTCGGTTTTGAGCAACTCGAAGGCGTCGAGTGGGATGATTTCGCGAAGATGAACGGAATCACCCTGGTTGAAGGACGCGCGCCGCAAACCTCGGACGAAGCGATCATCGATGAAGTCAAAGTAAAGAAACATCCGGTTGGAAGTATTCTAAAGCTACTGGGCGACAAACCTTTTCGGGTCGTGGGCGTTTTTCGCCCCCAATCAGGTTCGCGCGTCAAACTTCGTCTGGAAACTATGCAAGCTCTGCTCGAAGCCCCGGACAAATGCACGTACATCCTGGTGAAGTGCAAGGATTCAGCAGAGCAAATCGCAGTTGCCAGGCGAATTGATGAAAAACTTCCCGGAAACAAGGTTCAATTCACGAGCGAGGTTTTCACCAGTGTGGAAAAGAGTGTTCCCAGCCTGCAGATTTTCTTACGCGTGCTGGTAGTATTGGCGGCAATCGTCAGCGCTCTGGTGGTAATGTTGGCAATGTATACCACCATTACCGAGCGCACGCGCGAGATTGGAATTCTGAAAGCCATGGGGGCTTCGCGCGGCTATATCATCGGTGAAATTGAACGGGAAGCTCTGGTCATCAGCGCGATGGGCTTGGTGGTAGGTTTTACCTTTGCGATCGGCGCTGGGGCGTTGATTCATAAAACCTACGGATTGTTTTTTGAATTCGGCAAACTCTGGGCCTTAACTGCGGGACTAATCGGCCTTGCCGGCGGTGCAATCGGCGCTTTATATCCGGCAGTGCGCGCCGCCAATCTTGACCCTGTCGAGGCGCTGTTGCACGAATAGCCGGCCACAAGACGAACACTCGATCCGATGAACAAAATGATTCCTTAATATGAGAGCTATCTTAAAGGCTGAAAATCTGGAAAAGATTTACCGCGTCGGCAGAGTTGATGTACCTGCTTTGCGAGGTGTTTCGCTCGAAGTTGCGGAAGGCGAACTGCTCGCCGTCATGGGGCCATCGGGTTGTGGAAAGTCCACGATGTTGCACTTGATGGGCGGTTTGCTGACGCCGACGCGCGGTCGCATCGTCATTGATGGCGAGGACATGACTGCCGCCTCTGATGCGAAACGCACCGACATTCGTCGCCGCAAGATCGGTTTTGTATTTCAGCGCTTCAACCTGTTTCCTACGCTGACAGCTGAAGGAAATTTGCGACTGGCGGAGCGTATTCATCACAATGGCGAAGACGACCCGGACCGCCGTCGCGAAGTTCTGCGCCTGTTGCGACTGGAAGACAAAATGCATCACAAGCCTTTGGAGCTCTCCGGGGGCGAGCAGCAGCGCGTAGCTTTGGCCCGCGCTGTTGTCACGCGACCAGCAATCGTGCTGGCTGACGAGCCGACGGGAAATCTCGATTCGGAAAATTCTGCCATCGTTCTGAAAATGTTTCGGGAACTTAATTATCGCTTCAATCAGACGATCATAATGATCACACATAATCCCGAGGCAGCTTCGGTCTGCCGCCGGATCATCCAAATGCGGGACGGGCTGATCGTCGAACCACACATTGTGCGTAATTAGCTATTGCAAAAAGGGTGGCGCATGCTGTGGCTTTCCGATTGCTACTCGACAAATGTGGTTAGCTCGATAATAATTCGTAATGGTTTCAGCGGTTATGGGATTTATTTCAAAGACTTTGAAGAAAGGTTTTTTCTGGTCTTATCCGCGCACGTCGTGGCAGTGGGATGTACTTTGTGTGTTGATTCTTGTTTTTATTTTTCTCACGCCCAAGAATTGGTTCGAGAGTAAGCAATTTCAGCAGAGCCAGGTGTCGCAAAACCTGGGGCGCCAGATGGTCTTGTTGACCTCGGATGTTACTGGCACTCAATTAGATAGGGCTGAGATTGAAAGACGAGTCAAATCGATCACCGGACACGAGGAAACGGAGGTGCTCAATACACGTGAACGGCGCGACTCGAACGGAAAATTGATCGGGTACGAGGTTGACATTCGCTGACGATCACCTATAATTACGAGGTTTAATTGGCCTCGGGGTGGGTTTGCCGCAAACGCCTTGAGGCTTTGTAATTAGGAAGGCCTGTTATTCGGGCTCTGGCATTAATCAGAGGGTTTTGTTATGAGAAAACTAGTTCCCCTTGGAATTGCACTTTGCCTCGTGTTGGCCGCGTTTGTAAGCCCAATCAGGACATCCAGCGCTCAGGGCGCGGGCCTGGTGAGTTCTATCCTTAACCGGATGGAACGAAACCAGCGCAGTCTGAAATCGCTGCGCGCGAACATCACGATGGAGAAGTACAATGCGCAGTTGCGCGACAAAGATGGTTATCGCGGTGTTGTGGCATACATTCCAGGCGCCGGACGCAGCGCGTTCGTAAGGCTTGAATGGACGCATCCACAGCACGAGATTTTGACGGTGGCGAATAACAACTACCAACTATATCGTCCGCGCTTGAACACGGTGATCGAAGGCAGCTCAAGAACAGTGCGCAACAAAGCGGATAATGATCTGCTTAAGCTGTTGAATATGAATGCGGCCCAGTTCCGTTCTGAGTTCGGTGAGTTCCAGGATGTTCAGGAGGACACACTTTGGGGCGGCGTGCGCACAACGCACTTCAAGGCTGTGCCAAAAGGACCAGCCAGCTATCGACACATCGAAGTTTGGGTTGATGACAATGGCATGCCGGTTCAGCTCAAGATGGTCGAGAAGAATGACGATTCGACCACCGTGCGTTTGACCGACATCGCCAGGAACGCGTCGATTCCGCCTGGTGAGTTCGTTCAGAAACTCGATCCGAGCGTGAAACGAATCAAGGGCTAAAGCGGCCCGCAAGATCACGAGCAGGGCTTCGGTTAAGACCCGAAGCCCTTTGCTTTTTAGGACATTCAATACGAACAGTGGTCCGGGCATCTCGCCTGTAAAGTCTCGGGGTAAATGCTGGTGCCACTTGAAACTGACGGTGTGCTTTCTTGCCTTCGGGACTCCGGCTCGCATATCCTCGTTCGGTCCATGCCTATGAAAAAGAGCACTTTTCTTAAACTGAAGCTTCGCGAAGCCGCCTTCATCTCCAAGGCCCTGCTGCAGACGAATCACGTCGTCCTGGCGCACATTATCCCGATGCGGCGCTGCAATCTGGCTTGCGGTTACTGCAATGAATACGACCAGACGTCACAGCCCGTGCCGCTGGAAGTGATCAAGCGGCGCATCGACAAACTCGCCGGGCTGGATACATCGATCGTAACCATCTCGGGTGGCGAACCGATGATGCACCCGCAACTCGATGACATCATTCGCCACATCCGTTCGCATGGAATTATCGCGGGATTGATTTCAAACGGTTACTATTTCACGCCGGATCGCATCAAGCGGCTGAACGATGCCGGACTCGAGTATCTGCAGATAAGCATCGACAATGTCGAGCCCGACGAAGTTTCGCGCAAGAGCCTGCGCGTGCTCGACAAGAAACTCCGATATCTTTCCGAATATGCTGATTTTCACATCAACATCAATTCAGTCATTGGTGGTGGGATCAAACAGCCCGCAGACGCTTTAACGGTTGCCCAGCGCGCGGTCGAACTTGGGTTCTCGACCACAGTTGGCGTGATTCACGATCATGACGGCACCTTGAAGCCGCTGACCGAAAATGAAAAGCAGATTTTCCACGCGGTCAAGAAGCTCGGAAATAAAGATCACGCACGCCTGAATTGGTTTCAGGACAGTATCGCCGAAGGCAAGCCTTACGAATGGCGGTGCCGCTCAGGCGCGCGCTATCTGTACATTTGTGAAGACGGTCTGGTGCACTGGTGCTCGCAGCAGCGCGGTTATCCCGGCACTCCGCTCGAAGAATATACGATGGAAGATTTCCGCCGCGAATACAAAACTGAAAAATGGTGCGCGCCGACGTGCACAATTCAATGCGTCCATCAGGTTGGGATCCTCGACAACTGGCGCGATCCCCAAAAGAGTGCCGCTGAGGTGCGCAAAGAGCAGAAGCAGAAAGAGAGCGTCGGTCAGATGCTACGAGCTGACTGACTGTCTGATTCTCACGAGATACGGTAGACTTCCATATGCCAACCGTTCTACGGATAGGCAGATTTCGCTTCTACTTTTTCAGCAACGAGCGCGAAGAACCACCGCACATTCATGTTAAGGCTGGCGAAGATGAAGCGAAGTTCTGGCTTAATCCGACGGAGCTTGCATCCAACTACGGGTTTTCAAGTCGGGAGTTGAATCAGGTTGGCGGGTTAGTCGAACAGAACGAGGCTGTTTTCCTGGAGGCCTGGAATGAGCACTTTAGTTAACACTGACGCTAAATCAGCAAGAGCCTTTGTGCCGACAACGGCGCTGGCAAAGTCTGTTAGCTTTGATGAAGAGATGATGCACGTCTCACTCACTGACGGTAGGCTCGTCAGTGTGCCGATAATTTGGTTTCCGTTGTTGCGCGGAGCTACACCTGAGCAGCGGACAAAATACGAAATCGGCGGCGGCGGAGCGTCGTTGCATTGGCCCGAACTGGATGAGGATTTATCTGTAGCCGGACTGATGGCTGGTGCGGATTGGCATGGCGCCTGAAGGCCAGAGAACGCGCGCGTGTGGGCCAGATGATTCACGTTGAGTAGACTTGCAAAATCTCAGACGAGCACGTTAAGACACGCCCTGCCCCGGTCAGTGACCGGAGGCCAAAGACAAGGCGGTCACGGAAAAAAGAGAGGTAAGACTCAAGTGAATACTTCAATTGGTGCGTCCAAGCGCACAATCCCTACCCGCTTCAAATCTTCGGAACAATCAAAACCAGTTTCTGATTCAAAGAATTCAAATTCGACACGTTACGCAACATCTCCTGTCCACACGACAAGAAGAATGACCGGAAGATCCTTACCGGCCATTGTCTTGTAAGCTCGGTTCTTGCTTTCTCAACAAACAAGAATGTTCGTGACTATCTTGTTGACCCGGAGGGTAAGAAACGCAAGAGAGATACTCAAGTCCATCGAGCTATTGCGAAAACGCTGAGGGACAATGCAGAAGACTTCAATGTTCTGAACGGTGGCATAACTATAGTCACGTATAGCATTGCCATCGATGAGGCTTCCAAGACTGCTCAGCTCGTGACTCCTTCTATCATCAACGGCTCACAGTCCCAAGGCGTCATTCGTGATGTTTTCAAGGAGTGCAAGGCAACCGGCGTTGATCCGAACGAGGCTTACGTGCGTTACGATATCATCGTGACTGGAGACGAAGGGTTGATCACGGAAACCTCTATCAGCCGGAACTTTCAGAACGACGTTGCGCCTACAGCCATTCTCGGGAGACGCGGAAAGTTTGACGAGCTTGAAGTAGCCTTTCAGAAGAACTACCCGAAGCTCAAACTTCAAAAGCGTCAAACAGATTTGGGCGATCAATTCGTGTCGCCCGAGAATCTACTTCAGGTACTCTGGGCTATGGTACCTGGAGAACTCTTACCGGACGAGAAAGAGCCGGACAACCCGAACAAGGTGTATACGTACAGTCAGCGTTCCCGCTGTCTGAAAGCTTTCGATAATGTGTACGACCGAGCGCACAACAAAGCTGATCCGGAATATCGTAAGTACCGTGATCTTTATGAGTTCTTGCTGGACCTGGCTCCCATCGCTTGGGGCCTTTACCAGAAGTGGCACGCACATCAGGACTTCAAAGGCACCGGCTTGCGTTCCTTGGAACGCTACGAAGATAACTCGATTAAGCGTGTCCCTGACGGCATTATCTTCCCCATTATGGCGGCTCATTCAGCTTTCATGAAAATGGATGGCGTGCACTGGAAGATGGAGATCCCGGCCACGATCAGCGATGCGGAGCTGATTAAGTCTGCGAAGACGGCGTATATGGAAATTGCAGATTCGAATCCGAATGTGATGGGTAAGAGTAAGGCTTGTTACACTCTACTTCTGGATTTGGCTAAGCTGCATCGTAAGTTTGCTGACATGCGAACGTAGTTTGTTCATCGTTAAAGTGTCTCGGCGGCAGCTCTCCGGGCTGCCGCTTTTTTTCCGCTTGGTACGATGAAGTTTTCGATACGCTAAACCGTCTCGTGAATGTCGCCCGCAATTGTGTAAACCGTCACCGAACTCGATAACCCCAGGCCCGATAGTCGCCCAGCCATAATCACGATCGTTTCACCGCGAGCGACCAGGCCCGCGTCGAGCAGAGTTTTCTCGCCTAATTTCAAAAGTTCTTCAGTGCTGCGTGAATCGCCTGTCGAAAGCGATTCGACACCCCAGATCAAAGACAACTCGTTCCGCGCATCGGCCGAGGAAGTGAGCGCGATGATTCGTTGAGCAGGCCGTAACGCCGACATGCGGCGGGCCATCAATCCTGACTCAGTGAACACGGCGACGATCCGGCTATTCATTTCATCGGCAGCAAAGGCCGCAGCCTCGGACAGCGCGCGACTGATGCGACCCGTCTGCCGCCCGGCGAGCTTGCTGACGATATTCGATCGGTCATGATCACGCGTCTCGGCAGTTTCAATTATCCGGGCCATGGTGGCAACGGCAGCCACCGGGTACTTACCCGTGGCGGTCTCGCCTGAGAGCATTACACAGTCCGATCCGTCCCAAACGGCGTTGGCCACATCTGTGGCCTCGGCGCGCGTTGGTCGCGGCGCGGCCACCATGGATTGCAACATTTGCGTCGCAGTGATTACCAACTTTCCCGCGACGTTGGCCTGTTCAACGATTCGCTTCTGATAGACGGGGACTAACTCGACGCTGGTCTCGACTCCCAAATCGCCGCGGGCGACCATCACGCCGTCGGCCGCCGCGATGATTTCTTCGAGATGATCGATCGCTTCGGCCTTTTCGATCTTGGCTACCAACGGCGCTTTACTGCCCGCTGCCTTGATCAGTTCTTTGGCCCGGTTGCAATCGGCGCTACTGCGCACAAATGAGAGCGCGAAATAATCGACATTCTGGGTGGCGGCCCACTTGAGATCGTCTCGATCTTTTTCTGTCAGTGAAGGGATCGGCAGGGTAACGCCTGGCAGGTTGATTCCCTTCCGTTCACCCAACAGGCCGCCATTGATTACTCGGGCGACGATATCCGTTTCGTTGACGCTCTCAACCCGTAACTCGATCGCCCCGTCGTCGATTAGCAGCCGGGTGCCCGGTTTTACGTCCCGCGGCATTCCCTCATAGTTGGTCGCAACTTGAGTATCATCGCCTTCGATTGCGCGCGTCGTGATCGTGAATTGCTGATTCGCTTTCAACTCGACCGGTTGATGGTTCTTGAGGGTGCGAGTGCGAATCTTTGGCCCGGCGAGATCTACGAGCACGGCCAGGGGTCGTTTCATTTTCTCGGCCGCGGCCCGCGCCATGCGTATATCTGCAGCTTTTTCATCCTGGCTGCCGTGCGACATGTTTATCCGCACACCGTCGACGCCCGCGGCCAGCATCGCTTCGATTATCCGCGGATCGCGCGAGGCCGGACCGATCGTGGCAAGGATCTTCGCTTTTTTCACTTTGCTTCGCTTAATCTATCCATCGAAAGAATCAAAAAACAAAAGGGACAACTGCCGGGACGCGCTGTCTGTAATCGTCAAACCGAGCACCAAATGTCTCATGCAGCAACCTCTCTTCGCTGCGCACCCGGATGGCCGTACCAATCACGAAGAGAAAGAGACCAATTAGCAAGCCCAACCAATGACTAACCGCCAAACCGGTGGCCAATAACATTCCCAACCTGTGACGCTCCATTCTTTCCCCAGCACGCGGACCGCGGCCATCACCACTAAAACAGATCCAAATGAAATGATCGCGGTGACGATCACAAATAATATCTTCGCAGCGTTATTCATGGAAACGATCGGCTCAAAGGGATGACGATGCCACGCCCAAACTACAGCGTAACTCACTCCCTGCAACATTACTCCCATTAGCGACCCGGGGTCGCGCTCTTTGTCGGGCGGGCTGGGTGGCCGCTTCTGGAGAACGAAGACGATAGCGAATAAGAACCAGCTAAACATCACCAATAGGAACGAAAGGGTGGGCCAAAAATCAAAATGAATATGCATTCTTAAGGCCTGCTACGAAGATACTTCGTTCGGCTCAACCTCAAACCCCGACGCAATTTGTTTTTCTAATCGCCGGCGACGGCGGCCCATGATCGTGCCGTTAACCCCATAAACACCGCAAATACAGCGACGTAACCTACGCCGAAGACCATCATCAGAGACGAGAGCTGTGCCGGCGCAACCATCGACACGGCATTGCCATTCGCCAGCCGCACCTCGCCATGTCCGCCCATCAATTGATTGACGAAACACGAAAAAAGAAATCTGAGCGGGTAAACATAGAACAGGACGACAAAGAGCAGGGCGCCGTTCAAACAGACAGTCAGCGCGTCTTGCAGTCCATAACGACGAAAGAACTTGTATTGATTGAACCAGACGATGAAGAGCAGGGCGAAACAAATCGCAAATGCACCAAAGCCCCGCATCGCGAACACAAGTTCATCGAAGGTTTTTGGCACTTCAAGGGAAACAACCAGCAGGGTAACGGCAAAAGCAAAGACTGCATCGCTCAGTCCTTCAATCCGCGAGATCTCATGGCTGCGCCGGCGAAACTTATTGTTTTCGCCAAACCTATGATCAATCAGTTTTTCGCGAAGCATTGTTCCGGGTAGCTGCGGCCTTCAAATTTGATCTTGACGAATGGCCGGCAAGGTTCGAAGGAGCTTGTCATTTGTTCGAGCCAACATGGATCTGGACGAGGCGTTCAATTTCCCGATCTACGTTCTCGTTATACCCCACAAATCGTTTCACCAGTTGGCCGTCACGATCAAAAACGAATGCCTGCGGGATGTTTTCATTATCGCCCAGATACTCTTCTACAAACGCATCGTCGGGCAGGCCCAGAGGATACTTGATTCCCAACTCTTTGGCGTAGGCTGGGATGTTCGCATGGTCATCCTGGCCGCCCACATTCAAACCAATCACTTGCAATCCCTGCGACCCGTATTGTTCCTGAAGTTGGACCAGGTGCGGCGTCTCCTGGCGACAAGGCTCGCAGTATGTAGCATAAAAATCGAGAATGACTAGCTTTCCTTTGTAATCAGAAAGTTTGCGGTGCTCATCATTCTGAAGCGTCCAGCCAATCGCGTCCTTCTTTAACTGGTAGGGCGTGCAGGCAGGGAACGCGATTGCCGCACAACAAACCAGCAAGGCGAACACGGATCTAAGCTGACTCTTTCTCTTGATCATCAGGTCCTTCGGATTCCGGTCGCCTTGGTATCTCGGCCGGGTCAATATGCCGGCCCGGCACCCGATATTCTTCGCTGGTCCACTTATCAAAATCGATCAGCTTGCACCGTTCAGAACAGAAAGGCCGCCATGGATTGTCCTTCCACTCGACGGGCTTTCCGCAAGTTGGGCATTTCGGCACAAGGCAAAAGTAAGAAGGAAAAAGGCAAAAGTAAAGGCGTAGCCTGCTGTTTCGCGTTGCAGTTGGTTCCAATCCCAATTATCGCCGAACCAACAAACGCTTAATGGCGTAAGATGAGAAAGGAAGCCTGGGTTATGACCGCTTACAAAGAAAAACTAAACGACCTGCATCGCGCCGCAAAGCGAAAGGCCCGCGAGATCGACGAAAAACTCAACGTCTCAGGAATCGTTGAAGATACCGCCCGGGTTGCGGGGGATGCAGCTCGTCGCGGCGCGCAAACAATCGCGAATGGCGCCGGGCAATTGCGTGCCGAAGCAGATCGAATCGCTCACGACCCTAATCTTCACGAGAACGCCCAGCGTGCCTCGACCGAAGCCAAACGTCGCGCGAAAGACGCCGGTAGAATTATTCGCGAGACCGCGGGCGATGCGGGAAGGACCATTCGCGATGCGGCGGGACCTGCCGGCAAACACGCAGAGAAGGCTTTTGATGAAGCCGTCGATTACGCAGTGAGCGCCACGAAGTTGGCCGGCAAGGGCCTGCACGCGACACGCGCGTCCGCAGCGGCGACTGCCGGAATCCTGAAAGCGAAAGATTGGGTGAAAGAAAATCCGGGCAAAGCCGCCGCGGTTTCCTTCTCGCTGATCCTGGGCGTGCGCATGGGCGCAGCGTTTCCGGGAATCGATGTGGTCCTCCTGGGAGCGCATCCGCACTGGCTAACGCATTCGGCCCTTCCGGTCTGGGGTTTGAAAAAAGCGAGTGACAAATTCAATGCCTACCTGAGCAAGCAGGAAGAGTTGATAGCGCGCGGCGAGCTGGACGAAGCTGAGCGCGAACGAATTGAATTTCAGCGCAAGATTACGAAGTACGTTGGCGCTCCTTTGCTGGGTGCCTTCAGTTGCGCTGCGGGCGCGGCCATGTTTGCCCAGATTGCTTCTCCCGGGGCCATCACCGGGGCGCCAATTAGCTGGCTGCTCGGCGGCAATCCATTTCTCGACGGCGTCTGGCTGTTCGCCAACGGCGTGATCTGTTTCCACCAGGGTTACAAATTTTTCATGATCGCCCTGGCGGATCAGGAAGAAGTAAATCGGGTGGTGCGAGAGATTAAGGGGTTGCTGCCGGCGGCTTAATCAGCTAAGCGTAATCGGAAACGGCAGGAAGCAAAGTGCAAAAACGACCAGTGTGATGATCCCAATGACAACACGCATTGTGCCGAGCGGTTCCATCTGTTCCGGCTGCGGATGACGCACTCGCAGCATTATGGCGAGCAGAATTACGTACAGGAAACCGCTCGGGCTGCCGTGCCAGAACCAGCCGAGCACCGAAATGATCGCCATGATTATGAACGCAATCCGCCCAATCCAGTAATGCGCGGTCTTGCCGAAGGCTGCGAATGTTCCATGCCCGCCGTCGAGCTGGCCCACCGGCATTAAATTCAACGCCGTAACCAGCAGGCCAAACCAGGCCGCCAGATAGAAAGGATTTATCAGCGAGCTGTCTAAGTCGATTTTGAACGCGCGGGCCATCAAGCGAAACAGAAGTGGATCGTTGAACGTCAATCCGGGATTGACGCCCGGCGGAATGTTGACGTGCTGAATCGTCAGAATGCCGGCAAAAGCTACCGGAACAATTACAATGAAACCGGCCAGCGGGCCGGCCAATCCAATGTCAAACAATGCTTTTCGGGTCGGGACTACCGATTTCATGCGGATGAATGCGCCGAACGTTCCGGGCAGCAAGCCCGGTGGCTGCGGAATGAAAAAGGGCAGGGTCGCATCCACTCCGTAGTAACGGCAGAACACGTAGTGGCCTGATTCGTGAGCGGTCAGAATTGCCAACAACGAAACTGAAAACTTAACGCCCGGCGCCAGCAGAGCAGGATGAGTCAGCGCCTGCCAGGCGAGTGAGATCACTCCGCTCAGGTAATACCAGGGAAGTAATAATATCGTGCTCAGGCCGCCGCTGGTCGCAGGCGGCGATGAAGCATTGTCGAAGTCAGGAGCGCCGACCCAAACAATTCCGGAGATGGTCGTGGTAATCGCGGTTGCGACAAACAGTAACGCGTGCAGCGCCCACTGTTGCGCGGTTGGGCGCGCCGCGCTGCGGTTGACAATCGGGACCGACTCAGAAAATGGCGAAATAGTTTCCGTCTGTTGTGACATCGCTTGAGTAGTTAACTTGGCTATATTCCTCAGTGGACAAAACTGCGCAAAATTCTTCGTGCCGGAGGCATGAAGTGTTTATAGCTTCCAGCCCTCGCAAAACCAAACCCGCCTGAGTGAAAGCCCGGCTTTCACTCAGGCGGGCAACTTCCGGAATCCTGCAGAAACTATAAACATTCGGCGCCTAACGGCGCTTATTGCCCGATAATTCCAACTCTAATTACTCTGAACTGTACCGCCACTTACCGTTGTCCTGTTCTTGTAATTCCTTTCCCGGTTTGAAACGAATCGTCTTCCCGGAAGGGATCGCGACCTCTTCTCCGGTGCGCGGATTCCGGCCGACCCCTCGCTTGCGAGGTTTGACAATGAAAACCCCAAAACCGCGCAACTCGATGCGATCGCCGCGTGCCAGGGCTTCTTTCATTGAATGAAACAATGCATCCACAGCCTGCTCCGCCTTCATCTTAGGAATGCCCGTGCGTTCGGCGAGTCGATTAATAATGTCGAGTTTGATCACGGCTAAGCCTCCGCTCTGCGATCGACGTTTATTATTAAACCTGTTCGGGAAAGTCTCGTGAAACGGTTATGGGATGATAGAGAGGCGAACGAAGGACTGTCAAGAGCAACTGGTTTGACAAGCTTGCCGCGTACGATAGACCATAGAAGATGGGACGATAGCCGGCAGCCGACGGATTTGGAATATTTCATTCAAACCCAGGCAAAGCAATAATCAATCATCCATCGTCCCCGGCCCATCGTCGAACGTTCCGCAGACCATGTTAACAAGAAACAAGCACACACTACCGTTCGGCGATATTCATCCGGACGACGATCCGGACATTGAAATCCATAACCCCAGGGACGCCGCGCGCGAACATCTTTGGCACGAATCGCGGCTTTTGTTCCGGGATCTTATTTTCGCGCTGATGCTGCTGGCGCTGGTGATGGTTTTCATTATTCAACCCGTCAAGGTCGAAGGTACTTCGATGCTGCCTCATCTGCATGACGGCGAACGCATCTTTGTAAATAAGCTTATCTACTATGACGACTATCGATGGGCGCCGAAAGTTCAGCGCGGCGATGTGATCGTCTTCTGGTTTCCTGATGATCCCTCCAAGAGCTACATCAAACGCGTCATTGGGTTGCCGGGTGACTCGGTCGAGATGCACGATGGGCGCGTCCGCGTTAACGGCGTATCTGGGGTCTGGTGCCGAAGAAATATGTTTACGGGAAAGCGTTGTTTCGTTACTGGCCGCTGTCGACGGCAAGTTTGATTTCACACGATGCGCATTACAGCGCGATCCCGCCGGGCACGCCTTTTCGGCGCGATGGCGGGAGTAATTCTGATCCGGACGATCAATAGTGAAAAACGCGGGCGGCGTGCCCGCGAACCGCCGGCAAGCTGGCGCTCCGCATGAACGAACTGCTGCAACAATTATCAATGATCTTCTACGCGCCGCTACGTGGGATGCGAGAAGTACGTGATCGGGGAGCGCTCGGCCCCACGGTCGTCGCCGCCTATTTCGCCCAGGTGGCTTGCACATTTGCGATGCATTGGTTCGCGGGCGATCGCGCAATGCTCAGCAGAAGTCCCTTCCAGCTTGCCAGTTTCTTTTTCCAGGGCGTCGCCCCAATTCTGACAGTGGCTGTGGTGGTCATTCCCTTGATGGCCCTGATTACGAATCTGTTCGATCGCCGGGGCAGCTTTGGCGTCGTGCTGCAGCAGGAATATGGGTCGCTGGCATCGGTCGCATTTTACGTTTTAACGGCTGTGTCTTTGATTACCATCCTGATCAGCGCTTTCTTTCATTTTAGTGGAATCCAGGCGGCGTATGTCGCCAGCGCAACGCAACCACAAAGTGTGGAGCAGGTCGAGTTGATGGGTCGATGGCTGAGAATGTCTGCGGATGAAGTTGCGCGAGTGCGCGCTCAACTTGCCGACCCGATCTTTTTGTCATGGAATTTCTTCAATACGGTGAGGTTCGTTCTTTTCGGTGCCGGTGCATTTGCTACTGTCCGAGTGGTGTTCCGCGTGCCGGTTTTGCGAGCTCTTGCCATCCTGATGCTCACCTCGCTTGCCAGCGTCCCCTTGTCCTTCGTCCTTTACCCGATGTTCCACACGGTGCTGGGCTCGCCCTTTCTTCTCCTGTTCGCGTTCTTTTTGCTCCGCGGCTATTTCACTGAGATTGTCAGCGGGCAGCGGGCTCGGGCCGCTTTCAAACACAATCTGGAAGCAGCGACGATTAATCCGCGCGATTCTTCAGCCCACTACAATCTCGGGTTGATTCATCAGCAGCGCGGGGAATTTGATCAGGCCAGAGAACGTTTTCAATGGGCAATCGAAATCGATCCGGAAGAAGTGGACTCGCACTATCAACTGGGCCGGATCGCCCGCGCGCAAAATCGCCTGGGGGAAGCAATTACCAATTTCGAACAGGTAGTGCAACGCGATCAGTCCCACGCGCAACATGAAATCTGGCGCGAGATTGGGGCGACTTACATCGCCGCGAAACAGTTTGCCGATGCTCGCGATGCCCTGGAGAGATTTCTTGATCGCCGGCCCAACGATCCGCAGGGCCTTTATTTGATGGGGCGCGCGCACGCCGGCCTCGGCCATCAGAGCGAGGCTACCAACTCAATGCAGGCCTGCATTGAGGCCGTCAAAACCGCGCCCGCCTACAAATACCGCACGGAAAAGCGCTGGCTGAACGAAGCGCAGCAATTTTTGAAGGGTAACCGTCGAGAAGCTGCGGACAGCTAAACAAACTCCATCCTCGCGGCTATCAATCTGGATAAGTGTAATCCTGGATAGTAAAGGACGAGATCTACTGCTGCATTTCGGTCAGCAATTTCTTATTCAGATCGGAATCGATTGTCTGCAGAATGCGGCTCTGTTCCATGGCTGACTCACGGTCGCCAATCTCCAGGTAAGCAAGCGCGAGATTATAATGCGCTTCGGCCTGTTCCGGCTGCAGGCGCGCCGCCTGTTTGTAAGCTTCGATCGCTTCGTTGAAGCGGCCGGCGAAAAAGTAGGCGTCGCCGAGTTTGTTATATGCCTCGCTCGATTGCGGCGAAAGTTGCAGAGCGCGCTTGTATGCGCGGATCGCTTCGTCATTCCGTCCCTGTTTGACTTTGCAATAGCCAATCTGAATCCAGGTTTCGGGACGGCGCGGATTGCGATTCGCGGCCGTCTCAAAATAATTCAGCGCGCTGTCGTAATTGCCCAACCACAGTGAATCTATTCCACCGCGATACCAAAGTTCTGCCAGCACTTCGGGCTGGGTCGTTGATTTGTTTCTGGTCGCGACTTCGTCGAAGGACATCAATGCGCCCGGCGCCAGCGCCGCGATGCGCGAAGATGCCAAAGCGAGATTTATGTTCTGGCCGTTCGTGACTTTGACCGTAATAATACCGACGACCTGACCGCGCATGTTGATTAGTGGGCTGCCGCTGTTACCATGCGAAACCGGCGCCGTGATTTGAATGATCTTGCCGACGCTGGGAACTTCGCGGACCGCGGAAACGATTCCATCACTGACTGAGCCTTCCAGCCGCAGCGGATTTCCGATTACAAAAACCTTTTCCCCGTCTTCCGGTAACGATGCAGAGAGTGTGAGCGGGCGAGATCGTTCGGCTGGAAGATCAACCTTCAGCAGCGCCAGATCGCCCTCCTCGTCGATTTTTAACGCACCGTCAACCGCATAGGTCCTTCCTTTGCCCTCGAGGGTGTGGATTTCCACTCTGCGCGCGCCATGGATCACGTGATAGTTGGTGACCACTTCTCCCGGCCGCACGAAAAAACCGGTGCCGCTAATCAGCGGCTGGCCTTTCGCGTCATAAGTCAGAACCGACACGACTGAAGGCTTAATCTGCCGCACCAGATCGGGCAGCGCATCCTGCGCAGCCGCAATGCGAGCTGAGACTAATAGAAGAAAAAGTACGGCGAGCTGGGGGATAGTTCTTTTCAACATAACTCCAACTTTCAGGGAACGCAGCCGGCTGGGACCTGTCTGCAAAAGTTTCGGTTCAGTGACGAACGGGACAAATGACTTTTCGTGCTGACGACCCGTGCCTGACGCGATTGCGTCACAGTCACGCGGTCATGTTGTTAGTCATTTTCGGAGGCCTGGCAGGGCTTTCCAGGCCAGCACCTTTTGGTCGGGGAAAGAATTCGTACCTTGAAAGAACCCGAGACTGTCAGGACCTTTCTTAGCGCATAGTAGCGCAGGCGGGGGCTGGTTGGAAAGCAAAAAGTTAGATTCGGCTCGGAGAAGGCCAAAAATAAAGGCCGCCCCGATAGCGGCCTTCCCATAGAATTAGCCTGAAAATTCGGTTACCTGATGATTTCGATTACTCCGACCCGATGGCCCAGCGGCTTGATTATCGTTCCGGTCGTTGTGCCCAGGTCTTCAGCCGTCAACAGCAACCCGAAATCAGGAAGCGTGGTCTCAGATTTGATCTCGGCCTCGTTGCGGCCTTTTACATTAACGATCTGGCCCAGCTTCTGATAAGTGTTGTCCGGCGCTACCGCCCAAAGGATATAAGCGGTGCCCTTTGGCGCCTCCTTTAGATCATGGAAGCGCATGCGGACTTCAGTCGTCTGACCGCGTTTATGCGGCTCGATGAAGATGTTCGCGCGGGCGCCTTCCATTGCGCCGGTAAAATTCACTTTCAGCTTCGTATCGTCTCCGGCCTTGAAGGTCGGAATACCCAACATGGGCACGGTGTAATCCGAAGTCACAGCTACCGCTCCAACCTGCTCGCCGACGGCATTCGTGATCGGAATAACAGTCAGCCCTGTGGGTACTGCACTACGGAAAAATATCTTCGTGTTTGCGTCATACTTCGTCAGGCTATCTTCCGGCGAAGTGAACAACATGAATTTGGTCAGCGGTACCGTTGTAGTAAATGTGCCGACCCCGTTTGCGACTTCGACAGGCCCGAGTAATTGGACCGCGCCGGTTGGATCAACGGCATAGATATTCATGCCAGTTAGGTCATTTGGCAAACTGGCAATATTCACTTTGATCAGTGTGCCATCTGCATTGCGTAGAATCGTGGCTCTTCCGGTCGCGCCTGTTAAGCCAATTGGATTCAAGGTAACAACTGTTTCTTTACCGACCGGATATTCGACAATTGAGTATGTCCCGTCCGGGTTTTGAACTGTGGTTACTTTTGTCACTTGGGCGTTGCTGACCAGAGCCAGCGAAAGCAAGAGGAGCAGAGCCCCTAAGACTGCAGTCGTACGTTTATGCATAAGCCTATTTCCCTCCTTAAACCATGGTTTTCAACTCTCAGGGGATTGTGAGGTATGCAATCGGTAACAGATCCAGGCGCAAGAATTGTGCCGGGTTGCGATGTCCGCTCTCATGCGGCCGGGCCATCACAAATCAGGGAGAAATCTCTACTAACGAAGCTTTCTAGTACAAATCGATGCTGGTTTTTGTCGCGGAATGCAACACAGTTTGGATGGATTCCAATCAGGTATGATCAGTGCTTCACGCGATACGTAACGGCCAGGTAGCCGCCTTTAAGTACCTTCCAATCGGCCAAATCAAGATCGATTTGTCGTTTCATTTCGTGGAACAGCGGGATGCCTGAACCGAGGAGGATGGGATGAATGTTCAGAACTAATTCGTCGATCAAATCTTCCTCGAAAAGGCTCTTGGCCAGGGCGCCACCGCCGAAAACAACGATGCCTTTGCCCTTTTTCTTTTTTAAGCGCCTAACAAAGTCGCCGACATCTGAATTGACGATTTCGACATTAGTATCAACTTTCTTCTTCGCGCTTATCGCTTTCTGTAAGGCGTCACTCGTTTTCTTCGAACGCGAAAACACGAAATTCTTCACGCCCGGATAGGACGTCTGGCCATAGGCAGCATCACTTCATAAGTCTTGCGTCCAATCAGAATCGCATCGATTGTCTTCATGAACTTGGCGCTCATTTCGGCGACCTCTTTGCTCCAGTGAAGCCAGTCTGATCCACCATCCTGGCGGGCGATGTAATTATCCAGACTGTTGGCGAGCCCGAGGGTTACTTTGCGCATGGATTGCGGGTCAAAGGATCTTACTTCAAATCCTTCGTCAGATTGTCAGAATCAGCGGCTTGGCCGAGACCGGAAACGATCTCTTTGAGGCTGACTTCCTGTTCCTGATCGCAGGCCGGCACCTCGTTCAGGTGAATGAACCCGCCGTCGTCCTCGTAATTCCTTTGTTGATAGACGTCGTGGCCGCGCCGTAGTCTCCAGGCGTCTAGCGCTGATCCCGTTTTGCGGACGACGAGATATCCACCGGCTGCCGGCGCTAAAGCGATAACCCCCGCGATGAACAAATCACCTCGCAGGCCGCGGGCTTTGATCGGCACGCCCACCGCAAGTGCCACAAAAAAGACTACGCAAATAGCCGTCAGCCAGATAAAGAGGAATAGGAGGTATTGAGTTCTTGAGGTCATCGTGCCCCTCCATCAGAACGTTTCGTTGGTTCGCTCCATCACGAGCGACATATTTATTGCACCCGCTGCTGCCAACTCAAACTTTTTAAGACATGCGCGATAAATCAGGGCTGGTTTTCAAGCGTCATCGCAGGCGTCGTCCTTCCGCCGAAGCCTCAATCAACGTCGTAAGTCGTTTAAGCCGCGTTTCTTCCTGCTTTGCACTCACCACCCACCAGTTCATGGTCTTCCGATAATAAGGCGGCTGGGCCTCAAAAAATTTCCACGCTGCCTTGTTTCGTTTGAATTCCGTGGCGTACGGTTCGACCAGCTCCGGGCTTCGCTGTTCGTAGGAATAAATTCCGGATCGGTTTTCCTTTCGCGCTTCAAACGCCTTCAAACCTGCAGGCTGCATTCGGTTCTCTTTGATGAGCTGGCGAGCAATCCTGATATTTACTGCGCTCCAGATGCTGGAGGGCTTACGCGGAGAAAACCGAATCATGTAACGCCGTCAATCCAACCAAAGCAAAGCGCTTCTTCAACTGACTCGGGCCAGGTGATACTCGGCTTGCCGGTTTCTTTTTTGTAGAACCCGACCCAGAGTTCTTTTGACTTAGCGTGATTGGCAGCAAGCCATTTGTGGAAAGCCGATGGCGATTTGAAAAACCTTGGATTCACGTAGAACCGAACGGTTTAATAAGCGTGAAGCTCCCAGATCGCCTTCAGCACATCCGCGCTCTGCGGCAGGATGGCGTCTTCCAGTTGCGGTGCGTAGCCGACAAAGGTGTCGAGGGCGCCCACGCGACGAACGGGCGCATCGAGGTACTCGAACAGCTCGCTGGAGATTCGCGCGGCGATCTCCGCGCCATAGCCCCAGGACAAAGAGTCTTCGTGAGCGACGATCACGCGCGAGGTCTTTGTCACCGATTCGGCAATCGCGTTCCAGTCGTAAGGATTGAGCGTGCGCAGATCGATGATCTCGACGCTGATGCCTTGCTTTTCAGCTTCTCTGGCCGCGACCACAGACCGCTGGACCAGCGCGCCATAGGTGATGATCGAAAGATCCGTGCCCTCGCGCGCGGTCCTGGCTTTGCCGAACGGGATCATGAATTCGTCCGGCGGGTAAGGAGATTTGTTGTAAGCCTGGCGATAGAGATGCTTGTGCTCGAGAAAGAGCACCGGATCTTCACAACGAATCGACGTGCGCAGCAGACCGTTGGCGTCGAGCGCGTTCGACGGATAGACCACCCGCAGGCCCGGAATCTGAGTGAATACCGTTACGCCCGATTGCGAATGATAGATCGCGCCGCCTTTTAGATAGCCACCCACGGGCACTCGCATCACTACCGGCGCCGAGAACTCGTTACCCGAGCGCCAGCGCATCAGCGCCAGTTCATTGTGAATCTGATGATAGGCGGGCCAGATGTAATCAAAGAATTGAATCTCGACGACCGGTTTTAGACCGCGCGTGGCCATGCCGATGGCGCGACCGACGATGTTTGCTTCCGCCAGCGGCGAATTGAAAACCCGGACGCTGCCGAATTCGCGCTGCAGCCTGGCGGTAACTTTGAACACCCCGCCTTTGCCTTTTACCTTATCGAGAAATTTCTCGCGCGAGCAGTCGGCTATATCTTCGCCAAAAACGACCATGCGCGAATCGCGCCTCATCTCGGTATGCAGGCAACGATTGATCAAGTCGACCATCGTGCCCGGATTGCCGCTGAGCTCTACGCCTTCTTCCGTATCGAATTCTTTCGAGGTCGGATCGACCGTCGGCGAGTAGACAAAATCCGTAGCGGTTTCCGGCGCGGGCTGAGGACTGGCAAGCGCCAGATCGGCCGCCTCACTAATTTCGCGATCGACTTCATCTTTCAATTGCTGCAACTCGTCCTGATTGGCGACGCCTTCCTTGACCAGCAGCGCGCCGAAACGCTTGATGGGATCGTGCTCCGCGTCCGACGTTCGTTCTTCGTCCGGCCGGTACAATCTTTCGTCGTCAGAGAGTGAATGTGAGTAAGGCCGGATTACTTTCGCATGTACGAACGAAGGCCCGCGATTCTTGCGGCAGTTGTCGACCGCCCGCCGCATCACGGCGACCGACTCAATCAGATCGGTCCCGTCGCACTGTTGCCGGTAAAGATTCGGAAAACCTTTGACGAGCCGGGAAATGTCGCCACCCGCAGTTTGCACCTCGACGGGAACGCTGATCGCATACCCGTTATCTTCGCACAGAAACACAACCGGCAATTTCAAATTGCAGGCGGTGTTGAGCGCTTCCCAAAACTCGCCTTCACTGGTCGTGCCGTCGCCGAAGGAAACGTAGACAACTTCATCGTTGCGAAATCGCTTGACGCGGCGTTTCAGCTCCTTGACGAGCTTGATCCGGTAACCCGCTTCCGCGC
>WNGK01001729.1_pt2 | contig 31983 bp, 26 predicted proteins | sample 5400601 | NCBI WGS metagenome assembly WNGK01 (sample SAMN13153376, study PRJNA577476) | soil metagenome | isolation source: 60 cm soil or saprolite under Garry oak tree replicate 1 | place: USA:California | collected 2016-06-15 | reverse complement strand
TTGTCGCCGGCGGGCGAAAAGACCGGTCCGATGCCTTCGCCAATGCGCGTCGTGCGTCCGGTGCGGATGTCTGCAACCCAAACTTCCTGCTTCGCACCGGTTGGGTCGCTCGCCGGATTCGGAACTTCGCCGGCCTGGTTTTTATTTCCTCCACGCACGAAGGCAATCGCGTTCCCGGTGGGCGAGAAAACAAGGTCCGTCAACTCCTGCCCCTCATCACTGTCGTAACGCGTCAACTGCCGCGCGGCAAAGCCGGGAGCCTCCGCGATCCAGACGTTGCGTTTGCCTTCGGCGTCAAAGGCCCAGGCGACCTTGTCGCCGCGTTTGGAGACGGTAAGCTCCGAAGGAAATGGCGAGCTCATGATTTGTTCGAGGGTGAACGTCTGCGCCGTTGTGCGTTGTGAAGACAACAAGGTCAGCAGCAGCACTACGAAAAGAGCGACGATGAAAGATTTGCGATGATGGATCATAGGCTTCTCCTGAAGTTGTTCATGATTTCAGAGCCTCCGATAAGAGCAGGCAATTGACGACTGCCATACAAACTTCGACCTATCGCCATGGACTGACAACCGTGTGCGATCCAGCCACTGATTATACGCCTTCCCGTAAATCGCGCCCTGTCATCTCTGCCGGTTGTTCGACTCCCAGCAGTCCCAGTATCGTTGGCGCCACATCTTCGAGCGCGCCGCCTTCGCGGAGTTTCAACCCGCGAGAGTCTTCATCGATCAGATGAATCGGAACGGGATTCGTAGTGTGCGCAGTGTGTGGCTGGCCCGTCTTCTGATCGATCACCTGCTCTGCGTTGCCGTGGTCGGCAGTGATAATCGTGATCCCGCGCGCCCGGGCGATGCTCTTCGTGATCCAGCCGAGACAGGTGTCAACATACTGGCAAGCTGCAATTGTCTGGTCGAGCTTGCCGGTATGTCCAACCATGTCAGGGCTGGCAAAGTTAACAACGAAAACGTCGGTCTCGCCCGCTTCAATTCCGCGCAAGACTTTGTCAGTAACTTTGAAGGTCGACATCTCCGGTTGCAGATCATAGGTCGCGATCTTTGGCGAGGGAACCAAAAGCCGGCGCTCACACGGATATTCTTCCTCGATGCCGCCGTTGAAGAAGTATGTGACGTGAGCGTACTTCTCCGTTTCCGCGAGTCGATAGTTGCGCAGGCAGGCCCGACCCCAGACCTCCGCGAGAACGTTTTGGTGCTGCCGCGGCGGAAACGCGACAGGCAACGGAAACGTGTTGTCGTACAGCGTGAAACAGACGAAATCGATCTTCGGTCGATCGGGAACAGGAAACTCGTTGAAGTCGGGAACGGCCAGGGCTCTGGTGATCTGCCGCGCGCGATCCGGACGAAAGTTAAAGAAGATTACCGCATCGCTGTCCCGGATCGTTGCCACAGGCTCGCCAGTTTCCCGAACGATCACGATCGGCTCAACAAATTCGTCGGTTACACCTCGGTCGTATGATTTCTTGATTGACTCTACCGGCTCTTTGGACCGTTCGCCTTCCGCGTGAACGAGCAGGTCATAGGCGCGCCTGGTCCGCTCCCAGCGCTTGTCACGGTCCATTGCATAGTAACGCCCGACCACGGAAGCGATTTGCCCACAGCCGATCTCTTCGATCTTGCGCTGTAGCGCGCCGACGTAGTCGGCGGCAGATGATGGCGGTGTATCGCGCCCATCGAGAAAGCAATGGACAAAAACAGACTGCAGCCCGCGTTGCCTGGCCATTCGCAAGAGCGCGTAAAGATGTTCTTGCGAAGAATGAACCTGACCGTCGGATACCAGGCCCATCAGATGAAGCGACTTGTCGCGGCTCTTCGCGCCATCCATCGCGGCGATGAGCACTTCGTTCTCTAGAAACTCTCCGCTGGCGATCTCGTGATCCACCAGTGAAACGTCCATCCGAATTACACGGCCCGCGCCGATGTTCAGGTGGCCGACTTCTGAATTGCCCATCACTCCGGCCGGCAGACCCACGCGCGCGCCGTGTGCTTCGAGCAACGTGTGCGGATAGTTTTCGGTAAGCTGGTCGTAGTAGGGCGTTACTGCTAGCGCAATGGCATTGCCTTCGCGCACCGGGGAATGGCCCCAACCGTCAATGATTACAAGCGCGAGCGGGCCACGTTTTTTATCCAAAGAATTACCTCTGAAGTTTCCGCCGTCAATCAAGGGTTGGCTTGATATTTCGTGCCGCAGGTTGGGCAGTGCAACAGATTTTTTATGCCGCTAATCGGCAGCACCGGGATGATGAAGAAAAGCGTGATGAATTGCATTCCTTGCTTGCGAATGAAATTGCCAACAGTGCCACACTTGCCGCAGCGCATCTGCGCAGGCTCGGTTTGCGAGCCCCACGAAAAAAAGTGCGTGCCGATAATGAAGAAGCAGAAAAGCATTTCGCAACCCCTTTCTTGTCAGCATCCTAATCTGAGAAAACTGCTACAAATTAGGATCTTGTCTCTCCATCCAGCGCGCCGGCTCCTTCAGCTCCGCAAAACCGAACCGGCGATACAACTCATGCGCGTCTTTGGTGGCCAGCACCCAGCGCCGAAATCCCTGCAACCGCTGATGCGAGACGATCACTTCGATCAACCATTTACTGAGACCTCGTCCTCGGTATTCATCAAGAATAAACACATCGGCGAGCCACGCAAAAGTTGCGTAGTCGGTGACGACGCGAGCGAATCCGATCTGCTCGTCACCTTTGTAAACGCCGAAGTTTAGTGAGTGCTCGATCGACTGCTGCACCTTTTCCAGGCTGCGGCTCCTGGCCCAATATGCACTGTCTGACAGAAAGTTGTGAATCAATGATACGTTCAGGCGCTCTCTATCCGTGCTGATGGTGTATTCATCTCGGCGCCACTCACTGGTCATGGGTTCCCTGGCTTCGGATCGAACGTCAACTCCAAAGATTCTCCGGGAGGCACGGCAGCCCAGCGCGCTCGAAGTTCTCGCGCCAGTTTCCGGATCTGGTCCAATTTCTCCTGCGTCAGCGTAGGTGGGGTTGCGAGCCCCTCACTCGAATAGTACAGCGCGATCTTTGCATTGAAGTCCGCGGCCGAGCACCGTTCGCCAGTCGCGCGCTCGCCATCGAGGAACCCGGCGATCAGCTCTGCGGGTTCGGCATCAGCCGGCAGCGGTCCGCGCGGCCAGGGAGTGCCAAAATCCGACAGATCCCACCCCTCAGCAACCAGCCCGTAAAACCCCCGCCGGTAACGGAGCGTCGTTTCCAACGCATAATGCGTGAGGTCGTGGAGCGCGAAGAAACTCGCCTGCGGCGCATTCTTTCGCTGCCATGTAGCCGAGCCGTCCGCTCGCTCGAAGCGCGATATGACGGAACCATCTCGGCGCTTGGTGAATTTGATCGTCAACATAACTCTCAACTCTTCGCGAAGTATGTTGGGTAACAAAAGCAGTGCGCAAGCAACTCCGAGCCGAGGCTCCGATAGCATCTCTTTCATACCTGAGTGATTTAGTTCGCGAATGTTGGTTAAGAGCTGCCTAATCTAGAGCGCTACCGCATCTCAAATAATCTTCTCGCCACTCAGTGCTCTCTCAAAGGTTTGGCGCGGAAGCAGTTCCAATTGGCTGAACAATCCTAAGAAGTCCCAGTGATTATAAGCTTCCATCAGCTTGCCATGCACTATCACGCTTCCAGTGATTGTTACCGGCGCTCCTGATGGTCGGGCTTTCGCTCGGAGAGTACAAACCGCTGAGATCCAATCTCCTGATTCAATGCTCTTATCAATCGTTATTACGAAATCGGACAGCAGCCGACGAAGGGCCGAGTGAAATTGTTTGAACCCATCCGGGCCAATTAAGACATTTGCACCCAGACCTCTAGCCTCGCCGTCCGGAACGAAAAGCTCTTCGATCGCAGCCGAATCCTCTTCGGCCCAAACGCGATGATACCAAGTCTGCATTACTTCGCGAGCTGAACTCATAGTTCCTCCAATTTACCATGATTCAACTTGAGAACCATTCTATCGGGCTATTGATGTTCATTATCTACTCGCTTGTTGTAGGCATCGTGTGCGCCCTGAATTACGCTTTGCCCACTCGTACCCGCCGGCCAGCCTGCATAGTGGGCCACATGAATCATGACTTCGAGCAAATCCTTTTCCTTAATTCCCGCAATAAAGGCTCCGGTTGCATGATCTCTTAACTGATCACTGCGCCCCTGAGCTGCCAGTAGCGCTATTGTAATCAGTCTGCGTTCTCTGAGGCTGATGCCTTGGCATTCGATTGCCTTGTCACGTGATCTGCTCCAGACGTTCGCGAATAAGTGGTTTATGGTGAACTCGCGTACGCCGACGAGTGGAGGGCGGTGCTTTTCATCAAACACAGGTTTTCCGAGCACCTCCAAGTACATTTCTTGACCAACAGAGTCAACCTTCTCATCCTTCTGATCGCTTCTCTCTTGCATCCTTCCTCCTTTCGCAAACTCTCAGGTTTTAGATGTGGGGACTTGGTTGCCGTCACTCCATCGCAGGTGCCGAAGGTCAGGCCGGCTTTGCGTCGGGCTTTGCGATGGGAGGCGGTTTGGGAAGAACGGAACTGTAAATCGCATTGAAGATGAATTTGTAGGTGCCGTGAGATTGGCCGCGCCACTGAGGGCGGAAGCCAAATAGATAAACTCGGCCGTCGCCGTAATGGACTTCCAACGCGGCGGCCTTTCCCTGAATACGCTCCGGATGCAAGAGGTAGCCGCTCGCTAGTGGGTTTCGCTCCTTTGGATAACTCGCCAGTACGTTGCCGCGAAAGCCCTCTTTCGTTTCGAAGGCCGGGCCGAGTTCAAACATCACAATCGGATCGCGCGGCAAGCCCCAAACGGCCGGATGATTCACGTCGTTCAGCTCGACTTGCAGGAGCGAGCCTGAGCAGTAGAACTGATCCTCTTTGAGATCGCCCACAACATTAGTTACCGGCAATCCAAATTGCGCGATGGCGAAAAGGGAAGCGTCGTTGAAAGCGACGAGCGTGCCGCCAGCCTGCACAAATTCGCGCAACGCCGCCGCTCCTGAACCTCCCAAGCCGCCTACGTATTCGCCGGAAATCGTTCCCGAGCCGAAACCGTTCATTATTTCTTCATTGCCGCTGTCGGGAAGAATTATACAATCAAATCGATCGCGCAACCGGCCGGCCTGAATGTCGCCGTTGCGCAGCGTCTGCGGAGCGAAGTCAAAATTTTCCAGAATCCAGCGCGTCCAGCCTTCGTCAATAACCGGCACCCAGGCGCGATACAAACCCACGCGCGGCTTCTTCGCTGCAAGCAGATCGGACGGAGCGGCGGCCAACGATTTTATCGTCAAGGAATTCTCACGGGCGATTTTCAGAAGACGTTCATGATCGATGCCGGAGATGATCATCGCACCCTTTTCTTTTCCTGCAGCGGTTTCGGATTCTGCAGGCGCGAATCCGACGCGGCCGCCACTGTCCAGGACTTCATTGATCGCTTTGAAGCTCGCGTTTGCTTTGTGAGTCAACGAATAGACAGGGCCGGATCCGGAAACACTTCCCGCCGGCCAGGTGAATTGCTCCAGCTTGCGCAAGTGGGCGCGCTGGGTTTGATTGACCGGCTCAGTAACGGCATCCACATGCACATCCATCTGCATGGGCAAGGTCCAGCCGGCAACGTCATAAGGCCGGATTGGAGCTCCATTCGGCGACTCGCGCAGCTCCGGATACTGCTGTGCCTCAAATAATTCCTTAACCAAAGGAGAGAACGGCTGATCCATCAGGATGACCCACGAATCGGGAGCATAGTCGCGACCGTTAGCATGAAATGGCTGGGCTGCCAGCTGGACTTCGATGCCGTTAAGCATGAGTTTCTGAACCAGCGTCGCCGCAGTCGGCAGATCTCGCTGCTCGCGTGGGATGACGTAAGCGAATGGCGGGTCTTTACGGAATCGTTCCATGTTATCGCGCGCTGCTTGATAGCGGTTATATAACAAAACCTCTCGATACTTCGCCGCAGTATCTAGCACAGCCATCGAGGCGCCTTGCATGTAGTCAACAGCGTCTTTCAGTCTCCACCAGCCGCCTTTCCAGGGGCTGCTATAGAAGATCTGCGACCGCAGCGATTGATACTCTTTGGGAAATTCGTTGACTGTGTAAAAGCGCGGCGTCGCGTAACGGTAGAGTCCCGTCTCGGTGAAAAACGAAATGCTGTTGCGAAAGATATGCGTGTAATCCAGAAAGCCGGGATACCAATTATCGAAGCCTACGCGATGAATCGCGCCCGGCATCTGGTGCGCATCCAGATAGGCGGCAATATCCACCCCAATCACATTGAGCCAGCGCAGCATCAACGGATGAATATTGGAAGAGATGGGCTCAGTGAAAGGCGGAATGAAAATGCGAGCCGGAAACGGCGCCGTTTGATGATGACAGTAAAAAATCACCGGCTCCCACTCCAACTCGGTGCGGGTCACGTCCTGTGACTCGAGCATGTTGTTCATGTAACCATCGCGATTGTTGTCGTGGCCTACGTACTCCTGGTAAAGGTCCGGCAGAGGGCTTACCTCGTATTGCGTGCCGACGTTCTTGCGGTACCACGCAGAGACTTCGTTCTGGCCATCCGGATTCAGCGTGGGCCAGAGCATCAGGATCACGTTGTCGAGAATTGCATCTACTTCCGGGTCGCCCTGCGAAGAAACCAGTTTGTAGGCAAGATTGATCGACTGTTGCGCGCCGGCCACTTCAGTCGAGTGGAGTCCGCCATCGATATGCACGATCGTCTTTCCTTCTCGCGCGAGCGTCCGTGCTTCCTGATCGCTTAAGCCGCGTCCATCCGCCAGCCTGCGTGAGATCTCTTTGTAGCGATCGAGTTTGGCCAGATTCTCCGGTGAGGAAATCAGCGCGATCTCCCAATCGAGCCCGCGGGTCGTCTTGCCCACCGTGATCAACTTGATTCGATTAGAGCTGGCCGCGAGTCTGCGAAAATACTCGCGCGATTCGTCGTAACTGGCGAGATAGAAATCGTCACCCGGCTTGTGACCGAGGACGGACTCGGGCGTGGGCACGGTCTGCGCCGACGTCGGATGAATGCAGCAAACAAACAGAAGGACAAGAAGTGCTGAAGCTCGTTTCATAATGTCGCGGATGATAACTGCGGTGTGCGAGAATGTAAACGCGTAGTCAAATCCAACCTTATTACGATACAATTCGCGTTGGATTTTCTTACTTTGCTGGTCGCAGATGCTTGTGGATGTCGGAACAATCCTCCCAAACGCCTGAGCGGCTCGTCTTCATAAGCCACAGTGGGCCGGACACATGGGTTGCCAAGCAGATCGCCAGGGAGATTGAGGGATGCGGCGCTAAGCCTTTCCTTGATGAAGCTGAAATAGACGCCGGTGCTGATTTTGAGGAGGACATTCGGAAATTCTTGGAGCGGGCACATGAGTTGATAGTATTACTGACGCCTTGGGCTTTAGACCGCCCATATGTGTGGATCGAGTTAGGAGCGGCTTGGGGACGTCGCATTCCAATCATTTCGTATTCAAAGGGAGACGCGGATTGGGCGCGTTCCTTTGCTGAGGCGCTAAAACAGCGAGGTGTAGCCGTGTGGTTAGATCAGTTCGAGATCTCCGCCGGCGAATCGCTTCGTGAAGCGCTAGAAACGGGCTTGCGCGAAAGTGACGTCTTGGTGACCCTCATTGATCCGGTTTCTTCTCTCAAACCAAATTTGTTTTTCGAACTCGGCGCTGCCATCGGGATGGGCAAACGCGTGGTTCCAATTGTGCCGCGCGAATTTGACGCTTCCAAACTTCCGCTTGAGCTGCGTACTCGACGTTACCTTACTAGGGACTCACCGGAAGATACGGCAGAAGAACTAGCGCACGCCCTGGCAATAGCGGCCTAACAACGTGCCTCAGTGAGAATCGGAAACAGCCTCTTAGTGCTCATCTCCGGTACTGCGTCCGTCTGATCACTCAATAAGCATGAGAATTGTACTTTCGCTGTTGTTGATTCTTCTGGTTCAGCCAACCGGCGTACGCATGTTCTTTCACGCACCCTCTCCCAGAGCCGATCTATTGCTGCTCAATGCAAACGTCATCACAATGGATCCAACGCGGCTCAACGCGCAAGCAATTGCGGTTCAGGGAGACCGTATCGCGTGGGTGGGAAATAACGAAGAGGCGCGGCGACTGTTTGCGGGAGCTGCGCGCGTTATCGATCTACACGGCGCAACCGTTTTGCCGGGATTGATTGACGCCCATGTTCATCTGCTCGAGCTCGGCAAGAGTTTGCTTCGTCTGAATTTGAAAGACGTGCGCGATGAAACAGAAGCGGTCGCGCGGGTAAAACAGCGAGTCGCATTGGCCGCGCCGAACGAGTGGATTTTGGGTTGGGGCTGGGACGAAGGAAAGTGGGCCTCGCATTACCCTACAAATCAGGCGCTGAGTGAAATCTCGCCGAACAATCCTGTGTATCTGGTCGGCCTTCACAGTTTTGCCGCCTGGGCCAACCAGCAGGCGCTCCAAATCGCAGGCGTTACCAAAGATACAAAGGACCCTGAAAACGGAAAAATCCTCCGCGATGAAAAGACTGCTGAGCCCACCGGCATTCTGCTCAATCGGGCCCAGGCATTGGTTGAAAAACACATTCCACCGATGACCCTGGAGCAGACAAAGAAAGCGATAGGTTCACGATGCTCGCGTCTCGCCGATTATGCTCCAGGCATTTCGAGAGTTGATTCGAGAGGGGCGCATGCCGCTGCGTGTTTACGCGATTCTGGACGGAGCCGACCACGCGCTGGTTGATGAATGGCTGAAACGAGGACCGGAGATAGATCCACAACATCGACTCACAATCCGCTCGTTCAAGCTCTTTGCTGATGGCGCGCTCGGTTCGCGTGGCGCGGCGCTGCTTCAACCGTACAGCGATGCGCCGCAAACAAAAGGAGTAATCACCACTCCCGAAAAGGATGTTTACGAACTCACTCACCGCTCACTCGAAGGCGGATTTCAAGTTTGTACACACGCCATCGGCGATGCCGCCAACCGCATGGTGCTTGATGCTTATACGCGCGCACTCGACGAATTGCCAGCCAGCCGTAAGGTGGGGCCGGGGTCCCTGCATATACGTCCGCGGCTGCGCATCGAGCATGCGCAAGTTCTTGCGCCGGAGGACATCCCGCGTTTTGCCCAACTCGGTGTCATCCCCTCGATGCAGCCCACGCATTGCACGTCCGATATGCCGTGGGCGGAAAAGCGCGTCGGCCCCGAGCGAATCAAAGGCGCGTACGCGTGGCGCTCGCTGCTCGCAACCGGCGTTCACTTGCCCCTTAGCTCCGACTTTCCTGGTGAGACACTAAACCCTTTCTATGGAATCTATGCGGCGATCACCCGACAGGATCCGAACGGAAACCCCGCGGGCGGTTGGTATCCGGACCAGCGTCTTACGTTACCAGAAGCGCTGCGCGGCTACACCGTCGAGGCCGCATATGCTGAGTTTGAGGAGAAGGCAAAGGGCTCGATCGAGAAAGGAAAGCTCGCTGATCTCACCGTTATTTCGCAAGACATAATAAAGCAAGCGCCCAGAGAGATCCTCTCGCTTCGTGTGTTGAAGACATTTGTTGGTGGAAAACTTGTCTACGACGCGAACAAGAACCAATAATTAAGAATGCTCCGCCGGATCCTTTTCGATCGAGTCGTAAAAACCGATCTCCCCACAAATGCTGAGCGGTTCAGTTATCCGCCTTCTTATCACCCTCTTTGCTCTCCTTCTTTGGCACAGATGGGTTGGCGAAATCCGGCAGCGGATCGTTCCAAAGGTAATGATTGAACCAGGCGAGGTTGTGTTGCATGACGGCGCGCATCGCCCTGGGCTTGGTAATCGGATGGCCGAAGCCTTTGTAGACGATCATCTCGACGCGTACGCCTTTGTCCTCCAGCGCTTGCCTCAGCTCATAGGCGTTGGCGATGGGCACGCGACGATCAAGTTCGCCATGTTGAATGAGTGTCGGTGTGCGCGCGTTCTTGATGTAGGAAATTGGCGAGGTCTTCTGATAGATCATAGGATCGTCCACCGGATTCTTGCCGAGATAGTTAATGGTGAAAGGCGTGATGTCCGTGTTGTAGTAGTAAGTGGACCAATCAGAGATTCCGGCGCCCACGGAAATTGCCACAAAGCGATCTGACGAGGCCGTTAGAAACGCAGAGATGTAGCCGCCCTGGCTCCAACCCATGCAGCCAACCTTGTCTTTATCCACCCAGCCTTTACTGATCAGGTAATCCACGCCTGACAGCACGTCCCACGCATCCCCGACACCCAAATTGCGCATGTTGAGTTGCCGAAACTTTTCTCCGTAGCCCGCGCTGCCGCGATAATTTACTTTGAGCACCAGCGCGCCGCGCGCCGCCCAAATGTCGGATGGATAGTAGCGAGCGTCTGGAGTTAGCAATGTGGGACGATCTATGCCCGTCGGTCCACCATGAATCACGCACAATAGGGGATATTTCTTCGCCGGATCGAAATCGGCAGGCTTAATCAACACACCTTCGATCATGGTCCCGTCATTGCTCTTCCAGGAGATTACTTCACGCGTGCCCATGACGAAGTCGCGGGTTTGCTCCGTCATTTTTGTTAGCGCGCGAGGTGCGAAACTGCGAGCGTCTGAGACGAAGACTTCACTGAGCGACGTTGGGGAACTCGCAGTGAAGGCCATCTGCTTTCCATCTCGCGTCAGAGAAAATGACCCGGCCATCAAATTATCCGGGCTCGAGACGCGCGTAATTTTCGCGTTCACGGGATCAAGGCGGAAAAGATGTGCGGCTGTTTTTTGCTGGGCAGCGAAATAGATGCCGTCCGGCTTCCATTCAACGAGGCCGGGATTCTCATCGAAGCTATCCGTGATTGAGCGCGGCGTACCGCCCTCGGCCGGCACGACAGCAAGACGCGAGTTGCTGGCGAAGTAAGTTGTGTTGCCCATTGCTGATGAAAAGACGATCTGTTTCCCATCTGGCGACCAGCGAGGATTGTTATCGGGACCTGGCTGCGAAACGAGCTTCTTGACGGAATCGTCCGCCAGATTGAGCAGGTAAACGTCAGACGTGACGCCTTGAATCAAATCGGGATTGATGGTTGCGCTGAATACGATCTTCGATCCGTCAGGCGACCAGGAAAACGCATCGACGCTGAAATCCTTCTTTGTAGTGCGCTGCTTTCCAACCACTGGCGCACTCAACGCCTCACTGACGTTTAACGTCCAGAGATGCGCATAATTGTATTCCTTGCGCACAACCTCGTAGTCGCCCAGATATTCTTTGCGATCTTTGGAAATCTGTGGCACGGGCTCCGTCGCCGTGTAAGCGATGCTCTTGCCGTCTTCGGACCATGCGAAGTTGCCGATCGCAGTTTCGGATTTAGTTAGTGGCACGGCTTCGCCGCCCGCGGGATTGATCACGAAAATCTGATTCTTGTCTTCCAGACGATTGCTGGTAAACGCCAGCCATTGTCCATCCGGTGACCACTTGGGATTACTTGAAGATTTTTCGCCACGCGTCAGTTGCACGGTGCGGCCAGTGTCGACCTCAGCCAACCAGATTTGAGTGACGAAGGCATCCTGTTTGAAGTCACCATAACCTACAGTGTAGGCGACCCACTTGCCGTCCGGCGCGATTTGCGCGCCGCCGACGGACTTGATTGTCAACAGCTCGTCAATCGTCGGCACATGACGACCCGCATCGGCAGCCAGCGCTTTGGCAAAAACGAGAAAGAGAATCAGGCTAAGCAGGACAACACAACGTTTAATCATGGAGAAGCTCCTCTGAATTGGGTATTAGCTCAACGGCACTGGTTCAGTTTCAAGCTAGACGCTCTCTCATTCACATCTGGCTCAGCCAGGTGATCCCAAGGCCTCCCGAGTTTTAGCTGACCGCCTTACTCACCTGGCTGAAGCCAGGTGTGAATGAGACCTTCAAACGGAACAAGTATCAACTCAACGCAGCGCCTTTGGCACCTTCGTTGCGCCGCTTGATTCATCTTGCCGCACTAACTCGATCCGCAGCAGCTTCGCGTTGTGATTCATCGGCTTTCTCGGGCAGTTCGAGACCGACACGCATCACTCGCCGGCGCTCGACTCGCTCAATGCGAAACACGAGGCCGTTGTGCGTAACGACTTCACCGGGACGGAGGACGTGTCCGGCCGCGGTCATCAGAAAGCCGCCGATGGTCGTGTAACTTTCGGATTCCGGCACAGAAAGCTTGAGTTTGCGATTGAGATCGCGCACCGCGAGTCCGCCATCGAGCAAGTAGCGGCGCTCTCCGGCTGGTACGATTTGTTCTCGGATCTCTTCATCGTGCTCGTCGGAAATCTCGCCGACGATCTCTTCGAGCAGATCTTCCAGCGTGATTATGCCTTCCAGTCCGCCATGCTCGTCGACCACAAAACCGAAGTGGACCTTGGCTTTTTGCATTTGTCGCAGCACATCTTCGAGTCGCGCAGTGTCAACAACATATAGCGGCGGCTGCAACACGTCTTCCAGTCGAAAACTTTCGGGTCGCAAAAGGTAGGGCATTAAATCCTTGCTCAAGATAAAGCCGATGACGTTATCAAGAGACTCACGGTAGACCGGCAGGCGTGAATAACGATATTGCCGAAAGGCTTCAGTGATCTGTTCGAGCGAGCAATCGCTCGAGATCGCGGCCATCGCTGTGCGTGGGATCATCGCTTCGCGCACGAGCGTGTCCGAGAATTCAAACACTCGCTGAATCAACCGTCGCTCTTCGGCGCGCAACAGCCCACTCTCGCGCGCGATGTCAATCAGTTGACGCAACTCCGTTTCGGTGTAAACAGAAGTGTGATCGAGATTAGCCTTCAAACCCAACAAGCGGCCGAGAACCGAGCCAGTTTTATTAAAAGTCCAAAGCGGTGTGCGAAAGACTCTCGCGAAGATCTCCAGCGGACGGGCACAAAAAAGCGCCAGCCCTTCGGCGCGTTCGAGCGCCACCATCTTCGGCATCAACTCACCAAGGACGATGTGCATAAAAGTGATTGCGAAGAAGGCCACAATGATCGCCATGACATGGGCCACGTAACCGGCCCTGCCTGAGGAAGCAATGCTCGACGCAAATGGTTGCAGCAAAGCCGCGACTGTCGGCTCGCCAATCCAGCCGAGTGCGAGCGAAGCCAGCGTGATTCCCAGTTGAGTTGCGGAAATGAAGAGGGTGGGATTATTCAAGAGCCGCAGTGCTGCGCGCGCGCCACGGCTGCCACTGGCTGAGCGCTCGAGCTTTGCGCGCCGGACGGAAACGAGAGCAAATTCCGACGCCACGAAAAACGCGTTCGTCGCCACCAGGATGCCGACCGCCACCAGTTTCAGAAATACACTGAGGGACGATAACGGCCCACCTGAGATAAATCCATCGAGAAAAAGCGCGCCGAGATAACTATCAGGTTCATCCATCGCTTCGTGCTGGAGGGAAAGAAGTCAGTTTTTGCAGAAGTGCTGACGAGCGCAAATTATATCACGCAAGAAAGGGCAGGCATAAAACACACTCAAAGAGGCATTCGCGGGGCGCTTCCCGTCGAATCGTTCGGTTTGTTTGCTTGAATTGCAAGCCTGAGCTGACGAAATTTTGAATCAGTGACCAGCCGCAGCTCCGGCCACGCGCACCTTTGCCGGTCGGCGTTCGTGCTTGGTGCAAGCGCGCGCGAGGGCATCCTCAACCCGCGGAGCGATGTTGCATTCAGGCTGTCGGCAAACCGAAGCCAGCTCGGAAATCACCAAATAGCGCGAGCGCTCAAGCATGCGCTGCTCGCGAAACGAGAGTGGCTTGATGTGACTCAAGTAGGTCAGATGCTTGAGCACATACGCCACTTCGAAGATGTCACCCGTGCGCATCTTTTCAGAAAACTCTTTGAAACGATCTTTCCAATCATTAGCGGGAGACGAGAAATCATCTGCTAAAACTTTAAAGAGCATTTCACACTCACCCGACGAGATTGGGGCACGCAGGCCAACTTCGGAAGCATTCGGAACTGGAACGAGCACGAGTGAGTTGTTGGCGGCAAGACGTAGCGTGTAAAAGGGAAGTAAGGTCGCGCCTATTTGCTTTTGCTCGATCAACTCGATGGTTCCGATTCCGTGATTCGGATAGACAACTTTCTGGCCAACTTTAAAGCCCACTACAGCACCTCCATCGAATTCAAAAATCAGACTGCGCCGCACGCGCGGGTCTGGGGGAACCCCCTTGATGAGCGACGCAGTATGCGTCGAGTTTGTTTTGACTGTAAGAGGGAGTCTAACAAGCGGTCTTCCAACGCGTCAAGGTCTTCCGTGTAGGTAACCCGGGTTAAGTGAAAAGAAGAACAAGGGAGCACAGCGCGACCCCTTGACAAGCCATCGTTTTTCCCGGCAGGGAAATGGTTTTATCGATCGGCGCGATAGCTTAATTCTGGTCTGACAGATGCAAGTTGACTCAGACTTTAAGAACTCGGTCAGTTAAGCCTGTACTAATGCGGGCACTCCTGGTTGGTGCGTGGCGATCGGGGCCCGAAGCGTTTCTGGTACTCGTCTGACGTGATGAACGAACACACCATCGCATTCTGCTTTGCCACATTTCTGAGCGGCGCGCTGTCTACCTGACCCTTCCAGAACAGTATGCCGCCAATGTCCCCATCGCGCCGCAAGTAGCCAAAGTATTGCGTCACCACAAACGCGCGGTTGTATTCCGCATCGATAAACGCGCGGTTATTGATGCCGCCATTGCCACCTTGCAAGTCGTCGTTAGCCAGCCGATAGACCACGGCGGCGCGACTACCCAAAGCGATCAGCGCCGTCCGCTGCGAAGTCAGATTCACCCCAATATCCGTCATGATGGTGTTGAGAATCGCGTCAACAAATTGATCGAGTGTCAAACTTGCCGGATACCGCGCCTGAAACTGCGATGAATTCACGAAAACATTGGCGGCATCCTGCTGGCCCGCCGTCAGATTCGCGCCGCCCACGACGCGCGCGCGAAGGGCCGCGTACGCATCGTAAGAAGGAATCTTGTTCGCTTCGGTCGGATTTGACGCGTCGGGATTCGGCTGCGGCTGAGTGTTGCCGAAGGCTTCGCGGAAAAGACGATAGGCATAGGCGCCTGTCTGTTGGTATTCCAACTCAAAGAAGAACGCATTCGAGACCACAATCGTCTTGTCGTGCAGACACTGTACGTTGGCCGCGCACGGGCTAATCTGACCGGTCCAGAAATTAAAACCTCCTACGTCAGGTTCGCGCTGGAGAAAGTCGTAATAGTGCTGGCGCACGAAAAAGTCCTGTTCGAGCGTTGGATTCCAGAGCAACTGCCCGCGAATCTCTCCGTTCTGAAAGTTCTGACTGTGCACGTTCATGTAATCCAAGCCACTCCTGAAATCCGACACCTCTTGTGCGGTAATGCCGTTGATCTGAAAGTTGATTACGGGATTCGTCGTTGGCAGCGGAAAAATAATAGGAGCAGATACGCCCGGGCCCCCCGGCCCGTGAATGTGCGCCGCGGTTTCGGAGCTGCCGAGATTTGAGAATTGCAGTCCCGCCTGACCCATAGTTAAATCGTTCAAGTTGAGTAACACAACACCGGTGCCAGAGCCGTTCGAATTGTTCGGTGGCGTCTCCTGGGCCCCGCTGAACGAGCCCCAGAAGCGGAAGGGCACCGGTGAAGTGGCTTGGGCCGTGTCGTTATCAGTAATTGTTACCGTAGCGGGAGGAATTACGGCCGGAGGTCCGCCGACCAGATTACTAAGTATGATCGGGAAGGTCTCAGTTCCTTCGACATTGCCGTCGTCAGTGATCAGCACCGTGAACGTCTTGCTGGTGTCACCGGGATTAAATGTCAGGGTGCCTTGATTTCGAGTGAAGTCGCAGTTCTGTGTGGCTATACCGGCGACGTTTTGCGGATCGCCCGGCGTACAGGGCCGGTACTCGTTGTTGCCGGTGGCAAAATCGATTGAAGAAAACGCCGATGTGTCGACTGAGCGATTGACTGTAATGGTGACACTGCCGTCACCTTCGCCAACATTATAATTAGGCATGCTGAATTGAATCACAGCGTTAGTCGTCGTCCGTTGCACGCACGCGGAAAACTCCGATGTGTTGTTGTTAGCATCCGTAGCGGTCGCGGTTATGTATTGCCCGGACACGGAAGCGTTCGGCACCACGAAGCCTATATTCGCAGTGCATGAGCCATTCGTGATCACGTTCGTCGATCCCAGAAAGACCTGACCCTCGCCATTCCCTGACGGATCACACACGGTGTTCGAGAAGAACTCGATACGGAAGGTCGTGCTCGCAGTGCTATTCAGCGTTCCGTTAATGGTGGTGTTGACGGGGCCGGCGGCGGCGGAAGTCAGGACGGGAAAGTTTTGCAGGTTATTCGGGCCCGTGTCGTCGTCGCAACTGTCATTCGGAGTCACGCCCGTCGGAGTCAGATCGATACCCAAATTTGTGTTGGAGAAAATTGAATTCCCGAGAATCGCGTTGCCGGTTCCAGTGTCAACCGCCACGCCAACTCTGTTAAAGGCGATCTTGTTGCCGGCCGCCGCGGCAACGCCGCCGACGGTGTTGCCGCTGGCGCCCGTGAAAATGCTGACGCCGTCTAATGCGTTACCGAGAGGGCTGACGCCGTCGGCTGCGGTGCCGATAAAGTTACCCTGCACCAGATTGCCGGTTACGGAGTTGCCAAACTCAATTCCATCCGCATTGCCAGAGATCACATTACCCGCTCCGGCTGCAACCCCGCCGATAACAGTGCTGTTGGTTGACACAAACATGGCGCGCGAAGTGTTGGGGAGAGCTGCGCTTCCCGTGATGTCGGTTCCAATGTAGTTCCCCTGGATCGTAATACCGGTGCTGAACGTGTTTAGATCGAAGCCGTCCTCATTTCCCGAGATGATGTTTCGCGCGGCTGCTGTAGTTCCGCCGATGATCGCCGCTCCGGGCGAAGTAGTGTTGATGAAGATACCGACCCGTTGCGTTCCCAGTGAGACGTGTCCAGTCACGTCTGTTCCAATCAAATTGCCTTGTACATTAACTCCGTTGAGGTCATTAAACAGCAGGATGCCCTCGAATGAATTACCGGAAATAACATTTCCTGCGCCGGGCGTTGTGCCGCCGATTGTGACATTCGAGGGGCCGGTTCCGATCTGGCCCACGTCAATACCATCGCCATTGACGCCATTGCCGTTACCGAGCGCGGCGGTGCCATTGACATCCGTGCCGATAAAATTTCCCTGAACGAGATTGTTTGTCGCGCCGGCGTTTACTATCTCAATGCCGACGACTGTGTTTCCTGAAACAATGTTGCGAGCCGCCGCAGTTGTTCCGCCGATGATGTTGTTGGCAGCGCCGCTTATAATGATCCCAGACTGATTTGGGATCTTGCTGGTTCCGGCCGGATTAGTGCCGATGAAATTTCCCTGCACCTGACTGCCGTTCCCGCCAGTGATATATATTCCGATCCCGGCCGGGAAATTCGCCGAGTTGTTTCCGGATATAACGTTGCCTGCTCCCGCCGTGGTGCCACCGATCGTTCCTGATCCACCTGAAATCAGGATGCCCGAACCGGAGTTGGGAAGGGCCGCCGTGCCTGCCGCGTTCGTGCCGATGAAATTACCCTGGACCGTTGCGCCTCCGGAGACGATGTCAATGCCGTCTCCGGTATTGCCTGAGATCACGTTTCGCGCAGTAGCGGACGTGCCCCCAATAGTGACTCCACTGACATTGACTCTAATCCCCCCTGCGCCATTCGGAGCGGCAGCAGTGCCAGTTGCGTTCGTGCCGATGTAACAACCCTGAACGACGAGTCCACTGAATGAGTCGACGCTGATGCCGTAACCGCCGAAGCGATTGATTATCAGTCCCTTGACAGTGGCGTTCGGGGCCGCCGGAAACGCCAGGCCGTATGCGCCGGGACCGGCACCGGCGCCATTAAGTTCGATCAGGGGTGTTCCGGAGAAGCCCGGCTGCAAAGTGCCGTCAATGGTGACGGTTTTGGTCAGTGTAGGCAATCCCGCTGTCAGATTTATCGTGTGGACGCCCGCGCCGGAAATATTGAATGAGATCGTATCGCCGCCGGACCCGGCGTTCGCAGCATTGATCGCTTCGCGCAAGCTGCAATCAGTAACATTGCAGACGCCGTCGTCATGATCATCGGCTGTGTTGACGGTGTAGGTCGCGGCATATGCTGTCGGCTCAATCCAGTTTCGCAAACGATGTGATAGCGAAAGGCCGGCGATAAGCAAAGACCCAGCCAGCGCCAAAGCCGTCATAAACCGCTGCTGGTTTCTGCGAGCTCGTTTGCGAAACATCTTGAGTTCCTTTCCACGATGCCTAAGAACCGTGACTTGCGTCCCGTGCGGCTTCAAGTTGATCCATACGCGGGGAATCTCTGCTTCGAGGAGACAGGCGGACTCTATTTCCGAGGTATGGTCCTTGTCAAGAGAATTGCCCAGCAGAAAAAAGGATTCCTTCATCGAAGGCGATTATAGGAGACGCTTCACTTTCCCGCCTTGTGCGGACCGGGCTACAATCCCAAGGCAGTTAACCGTACTGCAGCTGCTACTAACAGATGGTTGGCCAAACCGAGTCTCAATTTTGGGGAGAGCGCAGAGATGATGAAGACGTTGACACTTAGATCCGCAGTGCTTGCGGGTTTCTTAATCCTGAGCCTGCATCTGTCTCTGCCGACGATTCCAGCGCCCGGTCAGATTGCCCATGCCAACGTTGTTACGGTGAACGCACCGGCACCGTTGCAGCGTTCGACGCTTGCGCCGATTAGCATCGCGGTTGATGCGACCGATGCGCCGCGGAAGATCCTGCACGCGCGACTGATGATTCCCGTTAAGCCCGGACCATTGACTTTGTTTTATCCTAAGTGGATTCCGGGTGAGCATGGTCCAACCGGACCGATTACCGATCTCGCGGGACTGAAATTCACCGCCGCCGGAAAAACTATCGCCTGGCGCCGCGACGATGTGGACATGTACGCGTTTCATCTCGAAGTGCCGGCGGGAGCAAACGAGCTGGAAGTCAGTCTTGACTTCCTCTTGCCTGCCAGCGTTGAAGGCTTTTCCTCGGCCGCATCCTCGGACGCAAATCTCGCCGTGCTCAGTTGGAATCAGGTGTTGCTCTATCCGGAAGGTTACGGCTCGGACGATCTCACTTATAAGGCCAGTTTGCGATTGCCGGTGGGATGGAAATTCGGCACCGCGCTGTCCCCGCTGCCGCCGAACGGACTGACTAATCCTGGTGAACCCATTCACACATTCAGTTTCGACCCCGTCTCACTGACTACGCTGATAGATTCGCCGGTCATAGCTGGCGCTCATTATCGAGCAATCATGCTGACCGACGCGGATGTGCGCGCCAGGATGTCCGCGCTGCCGGGCGGCCGCCCGGTGCCCTCATTTGAAATTGACATGGCGAGCGACAGCGAAGCCGCGCTGCAAATGAGCCCCGATCAAATTGGTGAATACAAGCAGTTGGTCCTGGAAACCAATGCTCTATTTGGCGGCCATCACTACGAGCACTATCACTTCCTCTACACGCTCAGCGACAACGTTGCGCACTTTGGTTTGGAGCATCACGAATCGAGCGACGATCGTGTGGCGGAACGCACATTGCTCGACGAACCGTTGCGCAAGGCGAGCGCGGATCTGTTACCGCACGAATTTGTTCATTCCTGGAATGGCAAATATCGCCGGCCCGCAGGATTGGCCACTGCGGATTATCAACAGCCAATGAAAGGCGATCTGCTTTGGGTTTACGAAGGACTGACTGAATATCTCGGCAGCATTCTCGCCGCGCGCAGCGGATTGCGAACCGCGGAAGATCAGCGCGAGCATCTGGCGACGATTGCCGCTTATCTCGATCGTTATCCGGGGCGAACCTGGCGGCCTTTGCTGGATACAGCGGTTGCCGCGCAATTGCTCTACAATGCGTCGCAGTCATGGGCGGCGTGGCGACGTGGAGTCGACTTTTACGACGAAGGCGAACTGATCTGGCTTGAGGCGGATACCGTAATTCGCGAGCAGACCAAAGGCGCGCGCTCGCTGGATGATTTCTGCCGCCGCTTTCACGGCGCGCCGAGTGGTCCGCCAATGGTCAAGCCCTACACCTTCGATGATGTTGTGAACACGATGAATGAAGTTGTGCCTTACGACTGGCGGACATTTTTCACCACGCGTCTGCATTCAACTGATCCGCACGCGCCGTTTGGCGGTCTTAGTAATAGTGGCTGGCGGCTGGTTTACACTGAGGTGCAAAACGACTATCAAAAAGCATTCGGGGAAGCGAGCAAAACTACCGATCTCAGTTATTCACTGGGAATCAAGCTGAACGAAGAAGGCGCCATTGGCGATGTAGTTCCCGGCACGCCGGCGTTTGTGGCAGGACTGGGGCCGGGAATGAAGATCATCGGCGTCGGTGGCAGCGCGTTTTCGGTTGAAGCAGTGCGCGAAGCGATTCGCGCCGCGAAAGTTTCACCGGCGCCGATCGAGTTGCTGATGCAGAACGGGGGCTCGCTGAAGACTTATCAGATTAACTATCACGACGGAGAACGTTACCCGCATCTCGCGCGCGATGCCTCTCGGCCGGATTTACTGCAGCAGATCATCAAGCCGCTGCAAGCACGCAGATAAAGTCAAACGGCAAGTGTGCGATGCCCTACGAGCCGCTGAATTTATCCTTCGCTAAAGAGATCAAGCGCAGCTTTGCCGAGCAGGCGATCATGCATTTGATCGGCGCTGAACTCGGCCGGGTCGAGCCTGGCCTGGTCGAGATTATACTTCCCTTTCGAAGCGATTTGACGCAGCAACACAGCTACCTTCATGCAGGCATCATCACCACGATCGCCGATTCCGCGTGCGGTTATGCAGCTTACAGTCTGATGCCCGCGGGCGCGGAAGTTTTGAGCGTCGAGTTCAAGGTAAATCTGCTGCGGCCGGCAAGAGGAAAATCATTTCTGGCGCGAGCAGAAGTGATCAAGGCAGGCAAGACGCTCTCCGTCGTGCAGGCGGATGTGTTTAGTCTATCTGATGAAAACAAAGAGTTGGTGGCCACTATGCAGGGCACAATGATTTGCGTCCAGAGAGTTCGCAAGGCGGCTGACTGAAGGTTCAACTCTTTCGTTGCCTGAGCAGTGTTCAATGATTCATAGATTGATTCTCGGATTATCGCCGCTTTTTCTGCTGTTGGCGTTGGCCTGCGCCGCCAACGCACAAAGTCCTGACCCCGACGAGCCGGACTTCATCGTTCCCTCACGGCCGACGGTTTCTAATCCGGCGGAGTTTCAGCGGCCCGGCGTGCTGCAACTTGAATTCGGTTACAGCGCGAATTTTCATGCGCCCGGCGTGAGCACTGAGCAGGACCTGCCGCTCGCGCTGCGGTTTGCCATCAGCCGGCGGCTGCTTTTCGAATTCGACGGCGACAGTCCGATCTCGCAAACTGTTGCGGGTGTGAAAGCCACAGGTGTGGGCGATACGCAGCTTGGTATTCAGGTGGTACTACAACACGAGAAAGAATCTCGGCCAGGCGTTTCGTTTGCTTATTACGTCAAGCTTCCTTCGGCCAGCAGCGCGAAAGGATTGGGGACGGGACGCGTGGACCACAACTTCATCAGGTTCATCAGCAAAAAGTTTGGCGGGACAACGGTGGACTTCAACGCGATCTATCTGCTCGCCGGTCGCACTTCAGACAATGGACATGCGTCGAGCGGCCAGGCGGCGCTGGCTGCTTCACGTAACGTGACAAAATGCTTTGGCGTACAAGGCGAATTGAGCGGGTTCAGTCGCAACGATGAGCAGCCTGGCGCCATGTTTGCGCTGGGCGCGGTCACCTGTCAGGTCAATCGCCGGTTGGTGCTCGATGGCGGCTTGCGTTTCGGTCTCACGCATGACGCGCCGCGCGCGGGCTTTTTCGTCGGCATGACCGTGGGTCTGGCAAACTTGTACCGGCGACATCACAGTGGCGGCTGAATCGCCAACTGTTTTTAGAACTCCTTCGGGTTGCAGTCGCGCTTAATGTCTCGGTGCGTAGGTCAACCAGAAATAGATCGCCTGGCCCACGCCAATGAACAATCCGATGACGGCGCCGAACAGCTCGATCGTTTTCAGATGATGCGCGGCGACCGAAAGGATCAAAGCTTCCAGCTTCTCGTTTGGATACTCAGAGACTTTCCGGCGGACGAGTCCGCCAACGTCAAACTCCGCGATGGCGGCGGGCAAACGTTCACGCGCTGAAGCAGTAATGCGCTCAACCAGCGTGTCGGTCGCGCGTTTGACGGAATGTTCCGACAGATGATCGCTGAGCCGGCCGATTGGCGCGATCAGCAATCTTTCAACTTGCGTGGTCAGGATCGCGTTGATCGTGCGCGCGGTATCGTCGCGCGAGATGAAGGCGAGCAGCGTCTTGGTCAGAAAACCTTTCACGCGTTCCGCTGAGTCAGGGTTCAGTTGCCGCAGCAGCGCGTGCAAAGTTTGCGGGCGCAGGTGCGCGAGCGCGTCCGTCGCATAAGCGGAAACGGAAGTAGTCAATTGCGGGCTCTGAGCGAGTTCCAGGATGCGACTGGCAACCTGCGTCTTGATCGTCTCGAACCTTTCGGGCTCGATCTGGCCGATAATGCCGTTTAGCGGGCGCGCGAGCACGTTGTCAACCGTCGAATTCAAAAAGCTTTCTGCCTGCTGCTCGAACGCCTCGCCGCGCAGGTATTCTTCAATGCGTTTCGGGAGAGTCTTGTTGACCAGATCGTCAACCTCGCGATGAATGCGTTCGCGCGAGATGAAAATCTTTTTGAAGAGGGAGAGCTGCTGGTAATACTCGTCCACTTCGCGCTTAATCAAAGCTCCAATCTGCTTGCGGGTGCCCGCGCTGGTGGCAATGTCGGCCAATTCCTTAACGATGGGCGGCACTTGCGCGTCGATGCGATCCTTGATGAAGGCAACCGTCTCAGGCGTAAACATCTCCGCCAGCGTCGCGTCGCTGTGGGCCAGATCATCGAGGCGGCCGCTGACGAAATCGCGCACTTTCGTTTCGAATCCTTCTTCGCTGACGAGGAGGCGAAAGCGCTCTTCGATGAAACGCAGCACCTGCTCGAAAGCCTCTTCGCTGACGGTTTCATTTAAACGGCGCGCGAGCAATTCGTCTACTTGTCGGTCCACAAACCGCTCAATCGCGACGGCCGTCTCCTCACTCTTAAGCAGCGCGGCGATGTATTCGGCTAGCCGGTATTGCAGCGAAAAGATCGTGTCGAGCACCGGAGCGCGCGCACCAGCCGGCAACGCGTCAATGAACGAGGGATAGACCGTCGCGAGCAACTCGTTAGTGTAGGCCGTGACAAAGCCTTCGACCTTGCGCTGAAAGAAATCGGTCTCGAACAGCGCATTGAAGACGGTTTCTTGCGATACGAGTTCGTTGCCGACCGCTTTGCCGATGGATTCGGCCAGACGTTCGCGGTGACGCGGGATCATGCCCTGCGGCCAGACCGTAACGCCGAGAAACCTGATCGGATGGTAAGGATGAAAGAGCATCCAGATCGCCAGCCACGCCGCGCCGTAGCCATGCGCGGTGGCAATGACGATCCAGGCGATGCCGATTAGCAGTTTGAAAGTGAACGGATCGATGGCAACTCCCTTCGGTCATTGTACGCTGTCGGTTGCTCGAAGTTCTGCGATGCTAAACAGAGTGTGCGACGAGGTCAACTGCCTGTGTCCGACGAACCTCAGTTTGTCGCCGGTCCTACCTGATGCCTACTTGCCATATAATTCAGGTGAGCGACAAACTGAAGTTTGTCGGACACAATCAATATGCGATCACCTGGGGCGCAAAAGACTTTCGCGAAGCGATCGCGCGCAAGACCCGGTGGTATCTCGGTCTCAACATCGATCCGGAAACCGAGATCACGGTCACTTGCGGTTCTACCGAAGGGATGATCGCGGCGATGATGGCGACGGTCGATCCAGGCGAAGAAGTCATTATCTTCGAGCCGTTCTACGAAAACTATGCGCCTGACGCAATCCTTTCCGACGCGCATCCGCGCTACGTGCCCTTGCGCGCGCCCGGCTGGAGTTTCGACCGAGACGAGCTGCGTTCCGCCTTCAACGACAAAACCAGGGCGATCATCGTTTGCAATCCCAACAATCCCACCGGCAAAGTTTTTACGCGGGAAGAGATGGAATTCATCGCCTCGCTCTGTCAGGAGTTTGACGCGCTCTGCTTCACCGACGAGATTTACGAACACATTCTTTATCCGCGCGCGGGCGCTGAGATTCTACACATCTCGATGGCCCAACTCCCGCGGATGCGCGAGCGCACGGTGATAGTCAACTCGATGTCGAAGACTTATTCAGTGACCGGCTGGCGCGTCGGTTATTGCATCGCCTCGCCGGAAATCACCAGCGCCATTCGCAAGGTTCACGACTTTCTGACCGTTGGCGCAGCGGCGCCCTTGCAGACCGCAGGAGCGTACGCGTTGGCGCTGCCACCGCAATACTATGATCAGTTGCAGTCGGAGTATCGCGAGCGTCGTGACGTGCTGGTGCCGATTCTTGAAAAGGCCGGTTTCGGAGTATTCGTTCCTGACGGCGCCTACTACATCATGACTGACATCAGCAAGTTTGGTTTTGCTAACGATGTTGAATTCACACGCCATCTGATCCGCGAAGTCGGCGTTGCTTGCGTGCCCGGCTCAAGCTTTTACAGCATTCCTGAACGTGGCGCGCAGCAAGTGCGTTTTTGCTTCTGCAAGAAGGACGAAACGCTCAATCTTGCGGCCGAGCGGCTCGGAAGACTGCGCTCGAAGATCTGAATCTTATCCGTAACCGTTCTGCGGTCGACTGGCAGTCGCGGGTGTTCGCGGCAAAGCCGCTGTGACTGATTGAGTCACGAAACTATGTATAAACGCTCGACTTCCATTTCCGTCGTTCGCTTCTGCGCTTCATTCCTGTTGCTCGCCATCGCCGAGTTCGCCCAACAGATCGCCGATCCAAACTTCAAACCAATCGTCGCTCGGCCCGCGTACACGAAGAGCTTTCCGCGCGTGCTTTTCGACGAAGCGCACAACAATGCGCACACCGCGATCGGTAGTTTCAAACCGTTTGCCGATCTCATCGCGGACGACGGTTATCACGTCGTGCGCAATCACAAGAGCTTTAACAAAGAAACGCTCGAGACTTTCAAGGTCCTGGTGATCGTCAATGCGCTGGGCGCGGAAGACGCGGACGAGGAAGGAGCTGATAAGTCGGCCTTCACCGACGAGGAGTGCGACGTTGTGCGCGATTGGGTGCGCGGCGGTGGCGCGTTGCTGCTGCTGGCGGATCAAGCGCCGTTTGGCAGCGCGGCACAGAATCTGGCGAAGCGTTTTGAGGTAGACATGAGCAAAGGCTTGACGCGCGATCCGGCGAATTACGAGAAGGACTCAGGGATTGAGACGTTCATCGTTTACTCGCGCGAGCACAAACTATTGCCGGATCATCCCATAACCCAAGGCCGCAGCGACGCGGAGAAGGTCAACCACGTTATTGCTTTTTCGGGACAGTCTCTCAAAGGGCCGGATGGTAGCGCAGTGTTTTTGAAACTCGCCGACTCGGCCGTCGACATGATTCCTCCGCACGGCAAGGAGGTGTCGGCCGCCGGCCGCGCTCAGGGCATTGCATTCAAGTTTGGCAAAGGGCGCGTGGTCGTGCTCGGCGAAGCGGCAATGCTGTCGGCGCAAATCGCCGGCTCGGACAAGAGACCAGTAGGAATGAACTATCCGGACATCGATAATCAACAACTGGCGATAAACATCATGCACTGGTTGTCGGGATTGTTGAAGGAGCGTTAGTCCGCAGACTACGCAGATTACACAGACTGGCAATTAAGCGCGGACGGAATGCGTAACACGCACACAATCGACCTCTTGGTTTGGTGTTTGTTATCTGTGTAATCTGCGGATAAAGCTGTGTGGGATGCGAAACGACAATTCATCTGGCTGGCGACCGGCATTGTTATCGGTACGGTGATCGTCTATCTCGATGCCCGCGACGACGATGGCAATTTCGTCCCCCGCTTCTTCATCTTCATGGAACTGCTGTTGCTGCTGATCATTTCGGTGATGTTCTATCTTTATTCAAGAAAGAAGCGCTGAGCAAACGGCGGTTGTTCTGTAGGGGCGGACCTGCGTGTCCGCCGCCCTGGCCTCGAAAATCCATTCGTTCACAACGTGAGGGCGGACACACATGTCCGCCCTACGTTCTCTAATTCGGCGGCTGCATCGTTTTTGATCTAACAGTAATGCCCTGGTCACCGAGGACCAGCAACCGACGCGTCTCGCCGAATGGCATGCTCGACGGCATGTAAGACAGAACGTAGCGGCTTTTTCGCAGCTCGTCGCAGATCGCGTTCGCGGCGTCGCGGGGTTGATCGATTGGGAAAGTCAGACCGCCGGTTCCTTCCACCAATTTCTCGATCACTTGCTTTGGTTTCGGCACGTCGCGACGTATCGCTCCGCGCGTGCGATCCGGCGCCTGGATGAAGTAGACGCTGATGTCCAACCGTTGCAACTCGGACAGTATCTGCTCGAAGCTCGTCTTACTGCCACGGTCCAGGCCGTCGCTGATCACCACGATGGTGCGCTTCTGCCCCGCCAGCGGGCGCAGGGCCTGATCGGCCACCGCTGCCAGGGCGTCGAAAAGATGCGGCTCGCCTTTCTTGCGAAAGCTCCTCAGCGACGCCTGGATCGCTTTAGAGTCGTCAGTCCAGTCAGCAACGATCTCGGCCTGCTCGTCGTACCCGACGATCAGGAGCTTGTCGCCTTCGTAAATCTCGTAAGCAAACTCGAGCGTCGCTCCTTCCAGTTTCTCAACGTCGGCTCGGATCGTTAGAGAATTGTCCACGAGCAAAACGATCCGCGCGGGTGACGGATCGCGCGAGAGATTACGAATGTCCTGCTGCACTCCGTTATCGAAGAGCGCCAGTTGCCTGCCCGTGATTGGAAAGTCAGAATCGTTGTCGCGCTTGGCCACCAAACTGAGCAACACACCGCCCTGATTTGATGAATCAGATCTCCGGCCGGCCTGGCCAGGCGCCGAACTACACAGGGCAGCCAGGGTTAAAGACGCCGCCAGAAGCTGACCCAGGCGGGGGAAGCGTGGCGGACGCTCGCCTTTTCTAAATCGCGTGGTTTCCTCAAGCAGAGGATACATCGGCGCACATTACGGAGTGGCTTCAATCGCCGGGGACTTTCGTCGATGAAGCGCTGTCGGAAGTTTTCTTTGTTGGGGAGGTTTCTTTTCCACCGGCTTTATCGCTGCTTGCCGCAGCTTCGGCGGGCTCGCTTTTCTCAGCGTCCTTCTTTCCCTTCTTGCCATTGGCTGCGTAGTCATTCACGTAGAATCCTGAGCCTTTGAACTGAATGGACGACGCGGAGATCTGCTTTTCCAAACGTCCGCCGCACTTGCGGCACTTGGCCGGCGGTTTGTCGGTAGTCTTCTGAAATACTTCAATATGAGCTTTGCATTTCCTGCATTGATATTCGTAAATCGGCATAGGGTATTCTAACTCCACTGGTCCTCGGATGGGGACCATTGGTGATTATACGAAGCCGTCCAGGAGCATGCAAACGGCAATGTCCGACAAACTTCAGTTTGTCGCTGGTTGGCTTACAACTCCCTTCAGAGGTATCGACAAACTGAAGTTTGTCGGACTTCCGCTTTGCAAGATCGCGCGCCGTTCGTTATGATCCGTTCCACAGCAAAGACAGCCAGTCATGTCAGAAACCGCACAATCTCTTTCGCTTGAACGCAAGGTCAAGATGCACCAGGCGCGCGAAGCGATCATCGATCGCCTGGCGTTGGATCTGCCGACCGCTATAAACCTCGATCGATTCCTCAATGTGATCGTGTCAGAGCTCGGCCGCATGATGCATGTCGATCGCTGCGACGTTATTCAACTGACGGCCGCGAGCGAAGTGCGCATCAGCCACGAATGGAGAGAATCGGACGACGTGCCATCGAGCCTGGGGACCGCGATACCGCTTGACTTAAAAAAACTCTCGGAACACGTCGACATCACCAGGCCGATACGGCTTGATGACACATCGAAGCCCGGCCTCGATCAGAAGGTGCGTTTCCTCGCGGCAAGTTTGCAAACACGCTCGCTGCTGGTGGTGCCGGTGGTGCGGGGTGACGATGTCCTGGGACTCGTTGGCCTGCACATGACGCGCTCGCTTCGCACGTGGTTGGATGACGAAGTCTCTTTTCTCCAGTCGATCGCACGCCATATCGCGGTTGGGTACGAATACACGCGTCTCTACAGTGACAAACAACGCGAAGCTGACACCAGGCGCGCGTTACTGGAAATTGCCAACGCGCTGAATGCTCGATCGGATTTTCGCGAAGTCAGTTCGCTGGTGCTCGAGCGGGCGATTAGCCTGGTTGGCGCAGACTATTCTGCGCTTGGCGTACTCGATCCCGCTGGCGGGCGCATCAGCCTGGCGGCATTCAAAGCAGCGCCACACGCTGCGACTGATACCGTCAGAGGTTTGATTGATGCGCACGAGCAGTCGTTGGACGTAACCGAATTTCCGCCGATGATGGAACTGCTCGCCGAAGGAAAGACCCTGAAGCTGTTGGAGACGGATTTGCCGTTTCCTTTCCGGCTGATCTTCAACGCGACGCTGGGCGGTCGGGCCGCGCTGGTTGCGCCAGTACAGGTGGCGGGACAAACTTTCGGACTGCTGGGTCTGGTGTGGAGCGGAGCGCGCGATGGCTTTCAGGACCATGAGGTTGAGCTGGTCGAAGGCATTGCCGATCAGATCGGCACCGCGCTCGAGCGCGATCAGCTTTCCGCCGAGATCATGCACCTGCGCAGTGCCCTGCACGAACGTTATGGCGAAGAACGGATCATCGGACAGACAGCGGCGATTCGCCGCGCCATCGAGCTGGCGCTGAGCGTTGCCGACACGCAAACTACCGTGCTGATCGAAGGCGAGTCGGGCACCGGCAAAGAAGTGCTCGCCAATCTCATTCATTACAACTCAGGCCGCGAGGATCAGCCTTACGTAAAACTCAACTGCGGCGCGATTCCCGAAACGTTGCTGGAATCCGAACTTTTCGGCCACGAAAAGGGCGCGTTCACCGACGCGCGGGCGCGCCGCCAGGGTCGATACGAAGAAGCCAACGGCGGCACGCTGTTCCTGGACGAAGTCGGCGAGATGAGTTTGTCGGCGCAGGTGCGTCTGCTGCGCGTATTGCAGGACGGCGAATTCACGCGCGTCGGCGGCAATGAAGTGATCAAGACGGACGTGCGCGTGATCGCGGCCTCGAATGTCGATCTAAAACGTGCTGTCGAAATGGGAAGATTTCGCCAGGACCTTTATTATCGTCTCTCGGTTTTTCCGATCGTGCTGCCGCCTTTGCGCCAACGGCCTGAAGACATTCATCCGCTCGTGATTCATTTCCTCGAGCACTATAAGCAGAAGACAGGCCGCTTTGTCTCCGGCATTTCCAAAGATTCTTTACAGGCGCTGATGACGTACGAATGGCCCGGCAACGTGCGGGAGCTGGAGAACGCGATCGAGCGCGCCGTGATCATTGCGTCAGGCCGGCAGATCGAGTTTGAAGATTTGCCGGAAGCGATCGGCAAAACCGTGCTGCAGGAACGGGATCGGATCAAAGTAGAGCGCGCAAAGGCCGCCAGTGAAGGACGCACGACGACGTTTGAGGTGACTGTGCCGTCGTCAATGGACGAGATTGAACGCGCCGCGATCGAGGCTACGCTCGATTACACGAAAGGCGACAAGACACATGCGGCGCGCGCGCTCGGGATCGGCCGCAAGACTCTGTATCGGAAGCTCGATCATTATAATGGCAGGAACAATCCGCAGATTCCGCAGATTACACAGACCAAAAATAATAACGACAGCAGTGAATGAACGCACTCCAGGCTGCGGCTGGCGCTTTGGAAACGACGAACCCTTTCTTAGCTTCGTTAAATCTGTGTAATCTGCGTAATCTGCGGATTTGAGTTTCCGTTTTCTTGCCGACTCCCTGCCTATTTGTTATAGTCCGAACCAGGAATCATTCCCTCGTACAAACAACCGGCGAAGCCCGTGGGCTTTGCTTTTGAAGAAAGGATCCCGCAATGGGAAACGACGACTATCGGCGAGACAGTGGAGACAATTTTTCGACTCGCCTGACATATCTGTTAATCGGTGGTGGCATTGGTGCGATTCTGGCGCTGTTGTTCGCGCCCAAGTCGGGCCAGGAACTGCGCGGTGATATTGCCGACGCGACGCGCAAAGGCATCGACAAATCTCGTGAAGCTGCACAACAGCTCGGACAGCGCGCCGGCGAGTATTACGAAGTGACTCGCGATCGCGCCGCCGAGCTTTATACGACGGCCTCGGAAAAAGTCGGTGAAGTGGCCCAGACGGCACGCGAAGTTGCGACGCGACAAACCGGAACAGTTTCAGCCGCGATTGAAGCCGGCAAGAAGGCCTATCAGGAAGAAAAACGGAAGACTGAGCTCTCCGGCCGGATCGAAGCCGCGCCTAAGTACGAAGAGAAAGCGAACTAGGACATTGCCAATCGCCGATTGCCAATTGCCGATTTTGATACTTTGGGTCAGTTGTTACTCTAGAACCCAAGATCAAAAACGTGTAATCAAAGATCACGAAGTGGCGATTGGCATTTGGCAATCAGCAATCAGCAATCGGCAATCGGCAATCGGAAATTCGCAATGACTCCTCTCGGGCTACAAATGAGTACGAACGATCCGGCCTTCTGGGTGATGGTGGTTGTGGCCGCATCGTTCTTCACGATCGCGGTGGCGATGATCTTCATGGCCGTCTTTGTCAGTCGCGCCGTCAAGTCCGTCAACCGACTGGAAGCAAAACTCGAACCGCTGGTTGATAGACTTACGGTCGTCAGCGAACAGGGCAAACAGATTGCGGTCCAGGGCCGGCAGATAGCCGAGCAGTTCAACGCCGTCTCGGGTCATCTTTCGACGGCGACCATGCACTTTTCCGATTCGCTGGCGATCATCAAGAGCGAAGTCGCTGAGCTGAAGGACCTCGTCAGCGACACGGCCGTCGAGGCACGCGAGAAGGTCGAGCTTGTCAGTCAGACGATCGATCGCACGCATCAACAAGTGGTTACCACGACCGACTTCATACAATCGAAAGTGATTGAGCCAGCACGCGAGCTGGCGGCGATTATGTCGGGCTTCCGCCGTGGCCTCGAGGTTCTATTCGCGCCAATGCCGAAGCCCATTAATCAGACTTACGGAGAGGATGAGATGTTCATCGGTTGACGCGCCGTTACATCAGGGTTTGAAGGACCCGAACCATCGCATCCTCGAGACGCATGGTTCGGGTTTCTTGTCGGAAACCCCTGCGATGGCGGGCGGTTGGTCGGTTCAAATCCAAACAGTTAACCACCCGCCACCGCAGGTGGTTCTGACGGTACTCTGCTGTTACTATTGTTGATTCCGTAAGACTAAGCTTATGTCCACTGAAACGCGACTCGACCTGAAGAAAACAATCAACCTGCCGAAGACTGGATTCGCGCAGAAGGCTAACCTCGCGCAAAGCGAGCCCGCGCGCCTGAAGAAGTGGGCCGAGATGGATCTCTACCGGCTGATCCAGCAATCACGCGCGGGCGCGGAAAAGTTCATCCTGCACGATGGGCCGCCCTACGCCAACGCCGACATTCATCTCGGCACGGCGATGAACAAGATTCTCAAGGATTTCGTCGTGAGGTCGCGAACGATGATGGGCTACGACGCGCCTTACGTTCCCGGCTACGACTGTCACGGGTTGCCGATTGAGTTGCATGTGGATCGCAAACTCGGCGCGAAAAAATCGAATATGTCGCCGTTGAGCATTCGGCGCGCTTGTCGCGAATATGCGGCGGCGGCACTCAAGCGGCAAACTGCGGATTTTCAGCGGTTGGGAATCCTGGGCGAATGGGACAATCCTTACGTGACCATGTCTAATCATTACGAAGCCGAAACCGCGCGG
>WNGK01001858.1_pt1 | contig 31995 bp, 30 predicted proteins | sample 5400601 | NCBI WGS metagenome assembly WNGK01 (sample SAMN13153376, study PRJNA577476) | soil metagenome | isolation source: 60 cm soil or saprolite under Garry oak tree replicate 1 | place: USA:California | collected 2016-06-15 | reverse complement strand
GTACGTCACCCGCGCACCGGGCGGTCGTGGTGACCGGGCCGCCGCCGCTGCGGGCCGACCTGGCCGGGCTGGCGCCGTACGGTGCGCCGCAGCTGGACGTGGCGGTCCGGCTGAACACCAACGAGAACCCGTACCCGCCTCCGGCCGGCCTCGTCCAGGCGATCACCTCGGCAGCGGCCGCGGCTGCACTCGGGCTCAACCGCTACCCGGACCGGGACGCCGAAGCGCTCAGGGACGACCTGGCCGGCTACCTCGGCCACGGGCTGACCAGGCGGCAGGTATGGGCAGCCAACGGATCGAACGAGGTCATCCAGCAGCTGCTGCAGGCATTCGGCGGGCCGGGGCGAACGGCGCTCGGCTTTGAGCCGTCCTACTCGATGCACCCGCTCATCGCCCGCGCCACCGGCACCCGCTGGGCGGCGACGGCCAGGGAAGCGGACTTCGGCCTGGATCCTGACCGCGCGGCGCAGCAGGTACGCGATCTGCAGCCGGATGTGGTGTTCCTCACCTCGCCGAACAACCCGACCGGCACGGCGCTGCCGCTGGCCGTGATCGAGGCGGTCGGCACCGCCGCGCCCGGGATGGTCATCATCGACGAGGCGTATGCCGAGTTCGCCCGCGCCGGCACGCCGAGCGCGCTGGAACTGCTGCCCCAGTTCCCGCGGCTTGCCGTGGTCCGCACCATGTCGAAGGCCTTCGCCCTGGCCGGGGCCCGGGTCGGCTACCTGGCGGCCGAGCCCGCGGTGGTCCACGCGCTGCAGGTCGTCCGGCTGCCCTACCATCTGTCCGCGCTCACCCAGGCGGTGGCCCGCGCCGCGGTCGCGCATTCCGCCGAATTGCTGGCCGGCCTGGCCGCGCTGCGGGCCGAGCGGGACGCCGCGGTGAGCTGGCTGCGCGGCCTCGGCCTGGCCGTCGCTGACTCGGACGCCAACTTCGTGCTGTTCGGTGAGTTCGATGACCGGCACGGGGTCTGGCAGGACCTGCTGGAGCACGGTGTGCTGATCCGCGAGACCGGGCCGCCTGGCTGGCTCCGGGTGACGGTCGGAACGCCAGCGGAGATGGCCGCGTTCCGCGCGGCGCTCGGCGCGGTGCTGACCCAGCGGGTGCCGGCATGACCAGGTCCGCCCGGGTCGAGCGGGTAACCAAGGAGACTCAGGTCCTGGTCGAGCTCGACCTGGACGGCACCGGCGTTACCGAGGCGGCGACCGGCGTGCCGTTCTTTGATCACATGCTTGCCCAGCTCGGCAAGCATGGCTGCCTCGACCTGACCGTGCAGGCCAGCGGCGACACCGAGATCGACGCGCACCACACGGTCGAGGACACCGCGCTCGCCCTCGGCCAGGCCCTGCGCGAGGCGCTCGGCGACAAGGCAGGCATCTGCCGGTTCGGCGACGCGCTGATCCCACTGGACGAGACCCTCGCCAGGGCCGCGGTCGACCTGGCTGGCCGGCCCTACTGTGTGCATGCCGAGCCGGCCGCGATGCCGCCGCTGATCGGCACCTACGACACGACGCTGACCAGGCACTTCTTCGAGTCGCTCACGTCCACGGCCGGTATCTGCGTGCACCTGGCCGTGCTGGCCGGACGCAATCCGCACCACATCGTCGAGGCGCAGTTCAAGGCATTCGCCCGGGCGCTGCGCGCCGCCGCGTCGCCCGACCCCCGGGCCGACGGCATCCCGAGCACCAAAGGTGTCCTGTGAGTCACTCAGTCCGTGCGCTGCGCGCGACGGCGTCTTGCGCCCTGTGGGGGGGCCGTGTCTCCGGTACTGGGCGCGTGCCATGAGCGGCCTGGCCCGGATGCTGCGCGCGACGGCGTCTTGCGCCCTGTGGGGGGGCCGTGTCTCCGGTACTGGGCGCGTGCCATGAGCGGCCTGGTCCGGATGCTGCGCGCGGCGGCCTCTCCTGGCCGCCTCTCCGGCACCAGGGGCGTGCGGTGAGTCCCCGGGTGCGGCCTCGGGTAGTCGTGCTGGACTATGGCTCCGGGAATCTGCGTTCCGCCGAGAGGGCATTGCAGTGCGCTGGCGCTGAGGTGACGGTGACGGCGGACTTCGACGCGGCGCTGAATTGCGATGGGCTGGTGGTGCCGGGCGTTGGCGCGTTCGCGGCGTGCATGGCCGGGCTGCGCGCGATCCGCGGCGAGCTGATCATCGGCAAGCGGCTGGCCTCCGCCCGGCCGGTGCTCGGTATCTGCGTGGGCATGCAGGTGCTGTTCGCCAAGGGCGTCGAGCACGGCGAAGTGACCGCGGGCTGCGGCGAACTGCCGGGCGTGGTGGAGCGGCTGGATGCTCCGGTGCTGCCGCACATGGGCTGGAACACGGTCCGGCCGCCAGCCGGAACCAGGCTGCTGGCCGGCTTCGACCCGGCCACCCGGTTCTACTTCGTGCACTCGTACGCGGTCAGGTCACTGCCGCCGCGCGACGGCAGCTGGCCGGGCCAGGGCGGGCCGCAGCCCCCGGGCGGGCAGCATTCCCAGGGCGGGCAGCGAGAGCCGCTGCTCACGCTGGCCACGCACGGGCAGGATTTCATCGCCGCCGTGGAGGCCGGCCCGCTGTGCGCCACTCAGTTCCACCCGGAGAAATCATCCAACGCCGGCGCTGCTCTGCTGGCCAACTGGCTGGAGACGATCCGGTGACCGGGCCGGACTCCGCACCGCGCCCGGGCACGCGCGCGGCCGCCTCTGGCGCGGTCCCGGCTGGCGCTAGCGCCGGTGACACGAGCGCTGACAGCACGGACAGTGGCGCGCTTATCTTGCTGCCCGCCGTCGACGTGTCCGGCGGCCAGGCCGTCCGGCTGGTGCAGGGCGCGGCCGGCACCGAGACGAGCTACGGCGACCCGCTGGACGCCGCCCTTGCCTGGCAGCGGGCCGGCGCGCGGTGGATTCACCTGGTCGACCTCGACGCTGCCTTCGGCCGCGGCTCGAACGCGCCGCTGCTGGCCGGCGTGATCGCAAAGCTGGCGGCGGCCGGGCAGCTGTCCGGCGCGGCCAGCGGGGCGGTCGCCGCGGCGGAGTCGCCCGGCGTGACCGGAGGCCGGCCCGCCGCGGTCGAGCTGTCCGGTGGCATCCGCGACGACGCCTCGCTGGCCGCCGCGCTCTCGACCGGCTGCCGGCGGGTGATCATCGGCACCGCCGCGCTGGAGGACCCGGGCTGGGTACGCGACGTGATCGCGCGGCATGGCGAGCGGATCGCCGTCGGCCTGGATGTCCGCGGTACCCGGCTGGCCGCGCGCGGCTGGACCTCCGACGGCGGCGACCTGCTCGACGCGCTGGCCCGGCTGGAGGCCGACGGCTGCCCGCGGTACGTGATCACCGACGTGACGAAGGACGGCACGCTCCGCGGGCCGAATCTGGACCTGCTCCGCCAGGTCTGCGCGCGGACGGAGCGGCCGGTGATCGCCAGCGGCGGCGTGTCCAGCCTGGCCGACCTGGCGGCGATAGCGTCCCTGCGCCTGCTCGGCGTGGAGGGCGCCATTATCGGCAAGGCCTTGTACGCAGGCGCGTTCACGCTGCAGCAGGCGCTCGCGGCGGTGCGCTCGTGACCGGCGCTGCGGTTGCCCGGTATGGCCGGCGCCTTGGCTGTCTAGGTGCTCTGCGCGGGCGCGTTCACGCTGCAGCAGGCGCTCGCGGCGGTGCGCTCGTGACCGGCGCGGCGGTGTGCGGATGACTGTCGCCGTCCGGGTCATCGCGTGCCTCGACGTGCACGACGGCCGCGTCGTCAAGGGCGTGAACTTCCGCGACCTGCGCGACGCCGGCGACCCGGTCGAGCTGGCCGCCGCCTATGACGCCGGCGGCATCGACGAGCTGGTCTTCCTCGACATCACCGCGTCCAGCGACCGCCGGGACACCATGTACGACGTGGTGCGGCGGACCGCCGAGCAGGTCTTCATCCCGCTGACCGTCGGCGGCGGAGTCCGCGGCGTGGACGACGTGGACCGGCTGCTGCGGGCCGGGGCAGACAAGGTGGCGCTGAATACCGCGGCAGTTGCCCGGCCCGAGCTGCTGACCGAGGCGGCTGTCAGGTTCGGCTCGCAGTGCATCGTGGTATCCGTGGACGCTCGCAGCGGCCCGTTCCGCAGCGGCTTTGAGGTGACCACGCACGGCGGCCGCCGCCCGGCCGGCCTGGACGCGGTGCTGTGGGCGGCGCGCGCCGCGGAGCTCGGGGCCGGCGAGATCCTGCTGAACTCAATGGACGCCGACGGCAGGCGGACCGGGTTCGACCTGCCGATGATCCGTGCCGTCCGGGCCGCGGTGACCGTGCCGGTGATCGCCAGCGGGGGAGCGGGCGAGCTCGCGCACTTCGCCGCGGCCGTCGCGGCCGGCGCCGACGCGGTCCTTGCCGCCAGCATGTTCCACTTCGGCGGCCTGTCCATCGCTGCCGTAAAGCAATCCCTGCACTCCGCTGGCTACCCCGTCCGCCTCCCACTCCATGATCACCCCAGTCCATGATCGCGGAAGTCCATGATCGCGGAGATTTTCGGGGGCTCGTCCCCAAAATCTCCGCGATCATGAAGAGTGGGGCTCAGTGCGGTGGCTGACGGCCCCGGCGGGTGAGCCAGAGTTGCTGACGGAAATGAGGAGCTGATGAGCAACGGGGCTGGTGATTCGACCGTGGCTGGTGAGTCAACCGTGGACGATGAGTCGATCGGGGCTGGTGATTCGGCTGGACTCGGTCAGCCGGCCGCGCTCGCCGAGGCGGCGGGGCTCGCGGAGCCGGCCGGGCTCGCTCAGTCGCCCAGGCCCACTCAATCGACTGACGCTGGTGAGTCCGCTGGACTCGGTCAGCCGGCTGGGCCCGCTGAGTCGGCCGGACTCGCGGAGCCGACTGAGTTGGCTGGAGTCGGTCGGTCTGCTGAGTCGGCTGGGCAGGCTGAGTCGGGCGGGTACGCTGGGCCAGGCCAGTCTGTGCTGGACCCGGCGATCGCAGCGCGGCTGAAGCGGGATCCAGCCGGGCTGGTCGCGGCCATCGCGCAGCAGTACGACACCGGCGAGGTGCTGATGCTGGGCTGGATGGACGACGAGGCGCTGCGCCGGACGCTAACCACCGGCCGGTGCACGTACTGGTCCCGCAGCCGCCGGGAATACTGGGTGAAGGGCGACACATCGGGTCATCAGCAGTGGGTGAAGTCGGTCGCGCTGGACTGCGACGGCGACGCCATCCTGGTCAAGGTCGACCAGGTGGGCGCGGCGTGCCACACCGGCGACCGGACCTGTTTCGACGCCGCGTCGCTTGACGCGGTCACCGGGGGCAGGGCTGCCACCGGCGACCGCGTCGCCACCGGCGATGACATCTGCCGTTGCGATCATGTGCCGCCTCCCGTCTAGTGGGGAGAATAGCCATATAAGCCACGGCAGGGAGGTACGGCGATGGCCGGAGGCAGCACCAAGGCGAAGAAGGCCGCGAAGTCCGGGCCGGACGGCGGCGGAGCGGCAGACCACGCAGCGGCCCGCCACGCGGAATCCGGCGGCAAGGCCGCCAAAGTGCACCGGATGCCGAAGAAGCTGTACGAGACCGAGCTGTTCCGGCTGCAGGCGGAGCTGGTCAAGCTGCAGGAATGGGTGCGGGCCGAGCAGGCCAGGATCGTGGTGATCTTCGAGGGCCGCGACGCGGCCGGGAAGGGCAGCACGATCAAGCGGGTGGCCCAGTACCTCAACCCCCGGATCGCCCGCATCGTGGCGCTCCCGGCGCCGACCGAGCGGGAGCAGACCGAGTGGTACTTCCAGCGCTACATCGAGCACCTGCCGGCCGCCGGGCAGATCGTGCTGTTCGACCGCAGCTGGTATAACCGCGGGGGGGTTGAGCGCGTGATGGGGTTCTGCACGAAGGAGGAGTACGGGCGGTTCCTGCACCAGTGCCCGATCTTCGAGCGGCTGCTCGCCGAGGACGGCATCCTGCTCAGGAAGTACTGGTTCTCGGTGAGCGACGACGAGCAGCAAAACCGGTTCCGGTCCCGGCTGCAGGACCCGATGCGGCGCTGGAAGCTTTCTCCGATGGACCTGGAGTCCGTCACCCGGTGGGAGGACTATTCGCGGGCCAAGGACGAGATGTTCGTGCACACCGACATCCCGGAGGCCACGTGGAATGTCGTGGAAAGCGACGACAAGCGGCGGGCCAGGATCAACATGATCGCCCACCTGCTGTCCTCGGTTCCCTACCACGACGTACAGCGGATGCCGCTGTCCCTGCCGCCGCGGCCGCCGTCCCAGGGATACCAGCGGGCGCCCAAGGACATGCAGACCTACGTGCCCGACCACGCCGCGGCCATCGAGCAGCACGAGGCGTGATCGTTACCGGGTGGCTCAGCGGCAGGCGTGGCAGGCGCGTCGCTCTCCCAAGGTGGAGCAGGTTGCCTCCGGGCTGTGGTCGGTGCCGGTGACAATCCCGGCTAGCCCGCTGCGGTACACGCAGGCGCCGACGCAGAGGATCGCGTATACGTCGGCGGACCATCTAACGCCCGGACCGACCCACGGGCTCAGCGCCGTGGCGAGTCGGCCATAGCGCCATGGGCGGCCTGCACCCGGAAAACCGACGCCGGGGACGCCGTGAGTCAGCCGCCGTACAGCGACTCCAGCGAGGTGCCCGGGTCGCGCAGAGCTTCCACGTCCACTGGCTGGCCGGACCGCACCAGCGCCTGGATCGCGTCGTTGACATCCCAGACATTGACGTTCATGCCGGCCAGCACGCGCCCGCGGTCCCCGAGCCAGAACGCGATGAACTCGCGCCCCTCCACCCGGCGTACTCCATGCCCAGGTCGTACTGGTCGGTGTAGAAGTACGGCACCAGGTCATAGGCGGCGTCCCGGCCCAGCATCGACCTGGCCGCGGTCTGCGGCTGGTTCAGCGCGTTGGCCCAGTGCTCGACCCTGATGTGCTTGCCGAGCAGCGGATGGAATGCATTGGCCACGTCACCGGCGGCAAAGATGTCCGGGTCGGAGGAACGCAGCTGCGCGTTGACCCAGATTCCGTTGTCGATCTCGAGCCCGGCGGCCGACGCAAGCTCGCAGTTGGGCGTGATCCCGACCCCGACGATGACCATGTCGGCCCCGACGTGCCCGCCGTCGGCCAGCCGCACGCCGTCTGCCTTGCCGCCGCTGCCGGTGATCTCGGTGACCTGCACCCCGCCGCGCAGGTCCACTCCGTTGTCCCTGTGCAGTGCGGCGAAGACCTGCGCGACCTGCCGGCCGAGCACCCGCTGCAGCGGTAGTTCAGCCACCTCCAGCACGGTGACCTCGGCGTCAGCCGCCCGGGCAGCGGCCGCTGTCTCCAGGCCGATCCAGCCGGCCCCGATCACCACGACCCGCGACGCCTCCTGAAACGCTGCCTTGATCCGGTCGCTGTCCCCGACCCGGCGCAGGTAGAAGACACCATCGAGGTCATCGCCAGGCACCGGCAGCCGGCGTGGTGATGACCCGGTGGCCAGCAGCAGCTTCGCGTATCCCGTCCTGCTGCCATCGGCCAGGCTTACCTCGTGCGCGGCGCGATCGATCGAGGTAACCGCGACGCCGAGCCGCAGGTCCACGTCGTGCTCGGGGTACCACTCCTGCGGATGGACATACATCGTCTCCCGGTCCGCCTTGCCGAGCAGGTAGTCCTTGGACAGCGGCGGGCGCTCGTACGGCCGCTCGCTCTCCTCGCCGATCAGCACGATGCGGCCGTCGAACCCCTCCGCCCGCAGTGCCTCCGCGGCCTTGGCCCCGGCGAGGCTTGCGCCGACGATGACGTGAGTCGTATCCGTGCTCATGCCTGGCTCCTCTGCTGCTGTGCTGGCTGTGCCCGCAGGGTGTCGGCCAGCTGCTCGCCGAGCCGCCCCCACGCGCTGTCAAACGTGGTCACGCCGTTGTCTTCGAGGGTCGCCGTGACATCGTCGTAGTCGATACCGAGTTCCGCTAGCTGGTCGAGCACCTGCTGCGACTCGTCGTAATGCCCGTGAACCGAGTCGGCGGGCACGTGACCGTGGTCGGCGACCAGCCGCAGGGTGGCCTCGGGCATGGTGTTGACGACGCCGGGCGCGACCAGGTCAACCACGTAGCGGGTGTCCGGGTAGGCCGGATCCTTCACCGACGTCGATGCCCACAGCGGCCGCTGCGGCCGGGCGCCGGCCTTCGCCAGCGCGGCCCACCGCGGCGAGCGGAAGACTCGCTCGTAGTGCTGGTAGGCGAGCCGGGCATTGGCGATGGCCGCCCGGCCGCGCAGTGCCGCCGCCTCGCTGGTCCCGATCTTGTCTAGCCTGGCGTCGACCTCGGTATCAACCCGGGACACGAAGAACGAGGCGACCGAGGCGACCGACGACAGGTCATGCCCGGCCTGCCCGGCGCGTTCCATGCCGTCGAGGAAGGCGTCCATCACCGCGTCGTAGCGCTGTAGCGCGAAGATCAGCGTGACGTTGATGCTGATCCCCTCGGCCAGGCATGCGGCAATCGCCGGAATGCCCTGCCGGGCAGCCGGGATCTTGACGAACAGGTTGGGCCGGTCGACCAGCCACCACAGCGCGCGCGCCTCGGCGATCGTGGCCTTGGTGTCATGGGCAAGCCGCGGGTCGACCTCGATGGAAACCCGTCCGTCGACGCCGTGTGTCGCGTCGTAGGCCGGCCGCAGCACGTCGCAGGCCCAGCGGACGTCGAACGTGGTCAGCGCGCGCAGAGCCTCGCCGACACCCACGCCACGGGCAGCCAGGTCACGCAACTGCGGGCGGTATGCATCGCCGCCGGTGATCGCCTTGGCGAAGATGCTGGGGTTAGTGGTCACTCCCACCACGTGATCGCGGGCGGCCAGGTCGGCCAGGCTGCCGGACAGCAGCCGCTCCCGGCTCAGGTCATCCAGCCAGATCGAGACCCCGGCTGTGCTCAGCGCCGCTAGCGTGTCGGTCATTGCGGTCCTTCCTTTCCGGCTGGCTCGCCCGTTCCGATCACAACGCAACATCGCCCGGGCCCCGGGTCAAGCGCTGGGGACAGCCCGCTCGCGCCGAGGCCGGCCGTGATGCCCTCAATGAACGCCAGGTTCATGCCGCAGGTCAGGTCGGGGTGCTCCGCGGCAAGCCGGTGAAACGGGCAGTTACGCAGCCTGATCGTGCCGGTCTGATCATGCCAGGGCTCGAAGCCGTGCTCGCGCAGTGCGGCCTCCGCGGCCGGCCGTTCGCCGGCTTTCCCTGCGCGGTCGGCCCGGTGGCTGCTGCCCAGTTCAGCGCCGCACTGGCGGGCGGCGGCCCGCAGCGCTGACTCGCTTGTGCCGGTGCCGTCGGCCTGAGCGGCTGTAGACCTTGGCCGGACGGCCTGCCCCGCGGCCGCCTCGGCCCGCGGGCCGCTGGTAGGAGGCGGTGAGCAGCCCGAGTCCGACGAGCTTGTCCAGGTGGTAGGCCGCCAGCCCGCGGCCGATGCCTGCCGCTGCCGCTGCCTCGTCCCGGCCCACCGGCTCGGCGCTGGCTGAGACGAACTCATAGAGCCGGCCGCGCACCTGGTCGCCGAGGCCGCTCACCGCGGCGAGGCCGCTCAGCGCCGCGATGCCGGACCGTTCTTGCTGCACCGTTGCAATCTATCACCAATCAAGTTTGGTTAAATAGCGCCGGGCAGGATTAGCTGCCCCGGCGTGGTCCGCGGCCCGGCGCAGGCTGCCCGGCACGTCGCCAGGTGGAACAAGGCGGCGGCCTGATGGGCTGCATCAGCTCCCGGCGAGGCCGGCCGAGGCGTAGACGGCCTGGTGCTCGCGGGCCGACCGTGACCAGGTGAACCTGCTGGCCACGGTCAGGCCGGCGGCGCTGAGCCGCCCGGCGAGAACGGGGCTGCCGAGGACGCCGGCCAGTGCCTTGGCGAGCGCGGCCGCGTCGCCGGCCGGCACGATCACGGCGTCTTTCCCCGGCCGCAGGTATTCAAGGAACACCGGCAGGTCGGACGCGACTACCGGGAGCCCCGCGCTCATGGCTTCCAGTACGGCGAGCCCCCAGCCTTCCTTGGTGGACGGGAACGCGAGCACGTCCGCTGCGGCATACCAGCCAGGGAGCTCGTCGTCCGGCACGGTTCCGAGTTGCACGACGTCCGTGCCGAGACGCAGGCCCAGCTCGGGAAGCATGGCAAGGACGCGCTCTGCGTATGCACGGTAGTCCTGGAAGGAATGGCCGCCGACGATGGCAAGGACCGGATCGCGGCCGGAGTCCCGCAGTGCCGCGAGCGCGCGCATCAGCGTGTCACTGCCCTTGCGAGGCTCGATGCCGCCAACGGAGAGGATGAGCGGCCGGCCCGATGCGCCCGCCTTCAGGCGCAGGCGCGCGGCGAGGCCGGCGTCGGACGAGCCTTCACGGACGTCAAGACAGGACGATCCGTCCGGACGAGCGGGATCCCCATGAACCGAGTAGTGCGGACCCAAGGGCCGCCGTGTCTTGATGCGCAGTCGACTGGCCGCGGCGAGGAAGCCGCGGATGATCTCGAGAGGCCCCGCTGAGGCCGCGTCATGAGTCGAGCCTCAGATCCACGTACGACGCAGACGCCACCGGCCTGGGCCCTGGGCTCGGGGTCAGGCCGGGCTCGGGGTCAGGCCGGGCTCGGGGTCAGGCCGGGCTCGGGGTCAGGCCAGGCTCGCCGTGGCCGGCCGGCCTGCCCGCCATTCGGCCTCGGCTTCCCCCATCGGGGTGGAGGCCGGGCCCTGCACGAAGGGCCAGATCTCCTCGGCGATGGCCCGCCAGTTGGCGGTCGCGGTCAGCTCGCCTAGCACTGCGAACAGGCCGAGGTTGATGCGCTGCAGGATCACGTAGGACCGCGGCACGCTGACGTACCCGGCCACTGGGCTGCGCACGTCGAAGAACCGGCGCACGACCGAGGACGCGTAGTCCCCGGTGATGGTCAGGGGTCCTGGCTCGCGGATGGTGTCGTAGAAGACGGCCAGGTGCTCGACGATCGTCTGCGTGTCCAGCGGCGCGCCGGGGCGCAGGAAGCCGGCGTCCTCCAGGCTGCGCCGGAACGCCTCCGGATCTCGCTCGACGCATAGGTTGCGCGCCATCATCATGAGCGGCCGCAGCTCGGCCGGGGTGAAGTGCTTGACCAGCCCGAAATCCAGGAAGGTGACCTTGCCGCCGCCGTGGAACAGGTAGTTGCCGGGGTGCGGGTCGCCGTTGAAGGCATGAACTTCGTACAGGCTGCGGAAGACGAACCGGTAGATCGTCTCGGCGGCCAGGTCGCGCTCTTCCTGTGACCAGCTGGCGAGCTCGGCGAACCGGGCTCCGCCGGACAGCTCGCTGGTGATCATCCGCCGGGTGGACAGCTCGCCGATGACCGCCGGGATGGCGATCGTGGGATGGCCGTGGTAATAGGCCGCCATGAGGCGCTGGTTGCCGGCCTCGCGCCGGTAGTCGAGCTCCTCGATGACGCGATCCCTGAGCTCGGCGAGCAGCGCGTCGACGTCCTGGGCCGGCGCGGTGATGCGCAGCATCCGGCGCAGCAGCGCGACGTTGCCGAGGTCGGCCGCGATGGTCTCCGCGATGCCGGGGTACTGCACCTTCACCGCGACCGCGCGGCCATCGAGCGTGATCGCGCGATGCACCTGCCCGATCGACGCGGCGGCGATGGGCTCGGGGTCCCAGCGGGCGAACGCGCGCTCTGGCGGCACGCCAAGCTCGTCCTCGATGACACTGGCGGCAAGCTCCGGGCTCATCGGGGGGACACTGTCCTGCAGGCGGCTCAGCGTACGGCGGACGGCAGGAGCCAGGCCGTCGTCGACGTAGCTGGCCATCTGGCCGATCTTCATCAGCACGCCCTTCATCGCCCCCAGAGTGTCGGCGACGTCCTCGGCGGTCCGCAGGGCGAGGTCATGACGCAGCCGTTCCCTGTTCTCGCCCGCGGCCGCGAACAGCCGCGGCGCGCTGGCCGCGTAGCGTGCCCCGCCGCGGGCGGCGAGCCCGAGCGCGGCCAGCCCGCGGCGGGTGCGCAGCCGCCCGAGCCTGCGCCGCAGCAAGGCCAGCACCAGCGCCGTGCTCGCGCCGCCGATCGTTACCCAGGCAAGCAACCGCTTCACGCGGGCCGGGCCGTTCGAACCCGGAGCGCGATCCGCTGCCGCGCTTCCAGCACGCCTGGCTCGCTGAGGAACACGGCGTCCAGGACGCCAAGTGCCTGCCGGATCTCGGTCCGGCGGTCCGGCGTCAGCGCGGCCGGAGCGCGGTAGCCGTACATTTCCCTGGCCCAGTCCGGCAGGGTCGCGATCGCGGCATCCCGGACGTCCTGCCAGATATCGGCAATATCGGGGTCCAGGCCGGGCGGGTCGAGCAGGTAGGCCATCGATTCGCGGGCGGCCGGCGTGCAGCGCAGGCCGGGCCGGACCGACGCGATGTAGGCGGCCAGCTCGGCAGCGCTGGCCGGCACCATAGCCGCCGGCACGCCGACGAGCTCGGCGGCGACCACCATCTCGGCGACGTAGCGGTCGGCGTCTGCCGGGGTCAGCGAGGTGCCGAGGGCCTGCCGGGCGGCAATGGCCGACTCGACCAGGGCCACGTGCACCCAAAGCAGCAGCGCGGGATCGCCCGCGGCGTACTGGTGCCCGGTCACCGGGTCGATGCCGCGGACGTGTTCATGGATCCGGCGCACCCGGGCCGCGGCCTGCTCGGCGGCCGCCCGCTCGCCGAAGCTGACCGTCGTGACGTACGCCGACGTCGCGGCGAGCCTGCCGACCGGATCCGCGCGCCAGTCGCTGTGCTGGTCGACCCCGGCCATCGCGAGCGGGTGCAGCGCCTGCATCAGCAGTGCCCGCAGTCCGGCCACCGGGCCGGCCAGGTCGGCGCTGATCCGCCAGGTGACGCTGGCAGGCCCGAAGAAGCCGTCGTCGGCCGGCCGCTCCGGCACGCCGGCGGCGTAAGCGGCCGCCGAGCGCTCGACCAGCCCGGCCGCGGTCGCGTAAGAGTCTGCCGTCATCGCGGCCCGCCAGCGCTGATTCCGATCCAGGGGCTCATGCCTGCCAAACTACCTACTTACCCGCGATGCCCGGATCGGCTCAGCCGAGCGTGAACGGTCCCTGGTGCCGCCAATGGCGCCCCAGCACGCCCGCCCGGCCCCCGGCCCAAGTCATACCCGCCACATAGCCCGCCCGTGCAACACCCGCCCCGCCCAGTCCCGGCCTTGCCATCGACGTTTCATGATCACCGGTCCGGCCGAACAGGCGCTTCCGGCGCTCGTCCTATTACTACGGAAGGTTCTGGGGGTCGCAGCGCCCGAATCCTCCGTGATCATGAAACGGCCGGCTCAGCCGAGCGTGAAGGGGTCGCGGCCGCCGCCGGTGAGCTCGATCCAGATGGCCTTGGTCTGGGTGTACTCGTGCACGGCGTCGGCGCCGTTCTCGCGGCCGATCCCGGACAGGCCCGTGCCGCCGAAGGGCACGTCCGGCCCGTGTACCCCGGCCCGGCAGTCGCCTATCGTGGCGGCCCGCCGCCAGCCAGGGAGAAGGCCGATGCTCGACGACCTGACGTACGACGACAGCGAGCCGCCCTCAATCGGGCTCAGTAGGCGATGCAGACATGCCTGCGCACGGTCGCCGCATCGGCGAGCAGCGTGAGCATGCAGGCGGCGAGGTCGGCGCGGGAGACCGTGTACCCGCGCGGCAGGTTGCGGTCGACCGCGGTGCGGTAGGTTCCGGTGGCCGCCTTGCCGGTCAGCCGGGGCGGGCGCATGATCGTCCAGTCCAGGTCACTCTCGCGGACCTCCTCCTCGGCGCGGCGCATGTCGGCGCAGACATGCCGCAGTGCCGTGCGCCGGACCAGAGGCTTGGCGAGATAGCGCATGAACGGCCCCTCGCCCGCGTCGGTGACAACAGAGCCGCTGACGGTGAGCAGGCGGCGGATGCCGGACTTCTGCATGGCCTGGATGATGCTGCGAACGCTGTCCTGGCTGATCGTGGTCGGGCCGTTGCCGTGCGGGCCCAGCGCGGACAGCACAGCGTCCGCGCCTGCCACGACCGGAGTGATCATTGCCGGGTCCATGACATCGGCGGTCACGATCCGCAGCCGCTGTCGACCCGCGGCTCCCAGCCGGTCCGTGACGGCGAGCCGGCCCGGATCGCGGACGACGGCCGTGACCTCATGCCCGGCCGCGACCGCCTGCTCGACGAGGCAGCTTCCAGTGCCGCCGGTGGCGCCGAAGATAACGAGCTTCATGATGCCTGCCTTTCGATCTTCGGATACGGTAGATTCGTAGTTCATACGATACGGAGAACATATCATATGGAAACAATATCATCTGCCGACCCTGATGCCGCGCGGCGCCGAAGACGCCTGAACCGGGAGATCAAGGAGGCGCTGCGCGACCTGAGCATCCAGCTCGCCCTGCTCAACCACCGCATCGGCGGGCACATCGAGCTCAAGGGCACCGACCTTGAGTGCCTGGACCTGATCAGTCGGCATGGTCCGGTCAGCCCGAGCGCACTGGCGCGGCGCGCCGGCCTGCACCCCGCCACCATGACCGGCATCCTGGACCGGCTCGAACGCGGCGGCTGGATTGCCCGCGACCGGGATCCCGCCGACCGCCGCGGTGTCGTCGTCCGCGCGAACCCCGGCCGCGGCGCGGAAATATTCCGCCTCTATGCAGGGATGAATACGGCGATGGACCAGATCTGCGCCGGCTATGCGGACGATGACCTGGACCTGCTGGCCGGATTCCTGCGCCGCACGGCCGAGGCGGGCCAGGCCGCGACTGCCAAGCTGGCTGGCGACTGAGCGGCGGAGGCCGTCCCTCGCGGGCTGGATCATGACGACGGAGAACGTGCAGGGGACCTGGCGACCACCCGCAATACTTGGCACTACGTCATCCATGGGGGCGGCCGGCACGATCATCTTCTGCGGACGGTGCCCGCCATCTCCTCGATCGGCCAGGCAGGTGCACTGATGAGGGAAACGACCCCGGCCAGCCCTGCTGCCGCGGCGGGCGGCGCTTACGCAGCGGGCGGTGCCGATACGGCGGGCGGTGCCGATACGGCGGGCGGTGCCGATGGCGGTGCTACCGGCCCGCTGGCCGGGCTGCTGGTCGCCGACTTCTCCCGGATTCTCGCCGGGCCCTACTGCACGATGCTGCTGGCCGACCTCGGCGCGGACGTCGTCAAGGTGGAGAGCCCGGGCGGGGACGACACCCGGACGTGGATGCCGCCGGTCCGAGACGGCGTATCCACCTACTACCTTGCGGTCAACCGCAACAAGCGCTCGGTCGCACTCGACCTTCGGGAGCCCGGTGACCGCGCCGCCGCGCAGGAACTCGCCGCCCGCGCCGATATCCTCGTGCAGAACTTCAAGCCTGGCGGGCTGGCCAGGTTCGGCCTGGACTACGAGTCGGTCAGCGGCCGCAACCCGGCCGTCATTTACGCATCCATCAGCGGGTTCGGCTCCGGCGCCGGGGCGGCGCTGCCCGGCTATGACCTCCTCGTGCAGGCGGCCTCCGGCCTGATGAGCCTGACTGGCGAGGCCGGCGGAGAGCCCTTCCGGGCAGGCGTCGCGGTGTTCGACGTGATGTCCGGGCTGAACGCCGCGATCGGCATCCTGGCCGCGCTGCATCACCGGGCCAGTACTGGCCGCGGCCAGCATGTGCAGGTCAGCCTGCTCTCCTCGGCACTGTCCGGGCTGGTCAACCAGGCCAGCGCGGTCGTCGCAGGAGGCGTGGTGCCCTACCGGATGGGCAACTGCCATCCCAGCCTGTTCCCCTACGAGCCGCTGCCCGCCGCAGACGGCGAGCTCATCATCATCGCGGGCAACGACGGGCAGTTCCGGAAGCTGTGCGAGGTGCTCGGCGCTGCTGAGCTCGCGGACGATGTGCGGTTCGCGCGCAACAAGGACCGCACCGCGAACCGCGACAAGCTCCGGCCGCTGCTGACCGAGCGCCTTGCCCGGCGCACCGCGATGGAGTGGTTCAGCGAGCTGACCGAAGCCGGCGTCGCCTGCGGGCCGATCAATACCGTCGACGGCGGGGTTGCTTTCGCGCAGCAGCTAGGCCTCGACCCGGTGGTGACGGCTGGGCAGGGCGCAAGGGCGATGCCCGGCATCCGCAATCCGATCGGGCTGTCCGCCACGCCGGCGCAGTACCGGCTCCCGCCCCCGGAACTGGACGAGCACGGCACACAGATCCGCCGGTGGCTGGCCGGCCCGCGGTCGATCTCGTAGCCCCGCAGTCGTTTCGTAGCCCTGCAGACTACGGAATGTGCCCCGGGGCCACCGGGCAGTTTCGGCGGCTCACCACCGGCAGCCACCCGGCCACGTCGCTCGTCAATCGCAGGCCGCCCGGGCGGCCTGCGAGATGAGCATGCCTGCGCCCCGCGTCGCCCGGCGAGGGACCCCGGGCAGCAAATGGACTGGACTTATAGCCTGCTTGAGCCCATACGCTCCTGGGAGAGGGGCGGAGCTGGGCCGGGAGGGACGGGCGGATGCGCGGTAGCAGGGTGGACGGCAGCCGGGCGCCTGGGCTGTGGGGGCCGGAAACCAGGGCGCTGACCGCGGGGCTCGTCCTGACCATCACCTTCGTCGCGTCGGAGGCGCTTGCGGTCATTACCGTCATGCCGGTCGCCGCGCATGAGCTTGGCGGGTTTCGCTTGTACGGCTGGGTGTTCAGCGCGTTCATGCTGGGCAGCGTGGTCGGCATCGTGGCGGCCGGCCGGGAGGCCGACCGGCGCGGGCCCGCGATCCCGTTCGCGGCCGGGCTGGTGCTGTTCGGTGCCGGGCTGACCGTCGCCGGGCTTGCCCCTTCGATGGGGGTGCTGGTCGCGGGTCGTGCGCTGCAGGGCCTGGGCGCCGGCGCGGTGCCTGCGGTGGCCTATGCCTCGATCGGCCGCAGCCTGGCGGGCCCGCTTCGGGCCCGCATGATGGCGGTGCTGTCCACCGCGTGGGTCGCGCCCGGACTGGCCGGGCCGGCCATCAGCGCCGAGGTGGCGCAGGTGTTCGGGTGGCGATGGGTGTTCCTCGGGCTGTTGCCGGTTGTCGCGGTTGCCGGGTCGATCGCCATGCCGGCCCTGATCCGCCTTGGCCCGCCCGGCTCCCGCCGCGCGGCGGAACACCGGCTGACGGACGGGATCCGTGCGGCGGCCGGCGCCGGGATGGCCCTGGCGGGCCTCACGCTCGCGGCGGGTTCCGGGGCGCTGCTGGCTGGCGGAGGGCTGATCGTGGCCGGCGGGGCCGTCGGGTTCCCGGCGCTGCGCAGGCTGGTGCCGGCCGGCACCTTGACCGCGCGGCGCGGGCTGCCTGCCACCATCTTGAGCCGGGGCATGCTGACGTTCGCGTTCTTCGGCGCCGATGCCTATGTGACCTTGTCGATCACGGCGGTGCGCCACCGCAGCCCGGTGGTGGCCGGCATCGCCGTCACCGGCGCCACGCTTGCCTGGACGGCCGGCGCCTGGGTGCAGGCCAGGCTGAGCGAGACGTGGGAAGGGCGCCGCCTGGTCCGCACGGGGCTGGTGATCGTGCTGGCCGGCATCGCCGGCATGGTGTTCGTGCTCCAGCCGGGTGTGCCGGTGGCCGCAGGCCTGGCGGCCTGGACCGTCGCGGGCCTGGGCATGGGGCTGGCATATTCGCCGACCACGCTGCTGATGCTGCGGGAGGCGCCGCCCGGCCGGGAAGGATGGGCGTCAGCGTCACTGAACCTGGCCGACGTGCTCGGCACGGCGATTGGCATCGGTGCCGGCGGCGCGGCCGTGGCCGCGGGCGCGAGCCTGTACCTGGGCGTAACGGAAGCGTTCGCCGTCGCGGCCGTGATGGCCGTGGCCGCGCTGGTGGTCACCCGCCGGCTGCCGGCCGGCCCGACCGGCGCAGCCCGGCCGGCCGTCGCGGAACCCCTGCCTGCTTTGCCCGGCCCGGCGCCGCCACCTGCCGCGGAGCGCCACGGCCATGCCGGTATTGGCAGCATCGAAGGGAGGCGATCCGGCCGCGATGGTAACCGTGCACGATATCCGCACCTGGGCGATGTCCCTGCCGCGCACCGAAGAGCATCTGATCCATGACCATGTCAAGTTCCGGGTCGGGCGGATCGTCTACGCCGCGGTTTCCCCGGACGAGACGATCATGGGCTTCGGCTTTCCCCGGGAAGAGCGGGCCGCACTCATTGCCGCCGAGCCGGCGAAGTTCTGCCTGCCCCGGCCTAGTGACCAGCGCTACAACTGGGTGCACGCGCGGATGGCCGCAGTGGACCCAGCCGAGATGCGCGAACTGCTCGCCGATGCATGGCGCATGGTCGTGCCAAAACGCCTGGCAGCCGCTCATCTCGGCGACGGCCGCGATGACGCTGGCCGCACTCGTCCGGTGCCCGGTACCCGGCGCCGCTCGCATCCCGGCGGAATCGATGGGAAGGTGACCAGATGAGCGGCGGCGAGGAGCGGGACGGGGTCTCGCTGACCAATCTCGACCAGCCGCTGTTCGACGGCGCGCAGGCGGCCAAGCGAGACTTGGTGAACTACCTGGACGCGGTACGCGACCGGATCATCCCGGTGCTGCGGGACCGGCCGCTGTCGGTCATCCGGGTGCTCCGCGGCCAGCCGCCGTTCATGCAGAAGAATGTCCCCAAGTACACGCCGCCCTGGGTGCAGACGGTGGCGCTGTGGGCGGAGAGCTCGAAACGTGAGGTGCGCTACGCGCTGTGCAACGACCGGCGGACGTTGCTGTGGTTCGCCAACCAGCGTGCGGTGGAGTATCACCCGACCCTGGTCCGCGCCGCCCGGCCTGATCACCCCACGTATCTCGTGCTGGATATTGACCCACCGTCCGCGGACGCGTTCAGCCTGGCTGTCCGTGCCGCTCAGCTGGTACGGCAGGTCCTGACCGAATCAGGCCTGGCGGGCGCGGTCAAGACCAGCGGCGCGAAGGGCGTGCACGTGTTCGTGCCCATCGACGAGGCAGTGACGCCCGATGACGTGGCGGCGGCAACTCGTGCGATCGCCGCCCGAGCCGAGCGGCTCGACCCGGCGCTCGCCACCACGGCCTTCATCCGCGAAGACCGCGGCGGCAAGGTTTTCCTCGACTCGACCAGGGCAGGCGGGGCGACGGTGGTGGCCGCGTACAGCCCGCGCGTCAGGCCGGGCGTGCCGGTGTCGTTTCCGGTGCCCTGGGAGGATCTGGACCGGGTCACGCCTGCCGATTTCACGGTGCATACGGCGGCGCGGCTGGTCGCCGACGCTGATCCGTGGGTCGGCCTGATGCCCGTGCCGCAATCACTGGGCTCCGGCCTGATCGAAGAGGGCAGGGCTATCCCGGTCGCCAGGGTGCAGGCGATGCACGAGGGCAAGCGGCGGGCGCGCGCCCGCCGCGGCTAGCCACCGCACAGGCTCACCTCATCTGGCGAGCGGCCCGGCCGGTCATCTTGCGAGCGGCCCGGCCGGCTGGCCATGCCCGCATGCGGCCGCCCTGGTTTGCCCTGGCAAGGGCAAGGGGTTCTATCCTGCCGTCCGTGGCTACCTCCAGCGACGAGACCTCCAGCGACGAGGCCTCCAGCGACAGGACCTTCTGCGCGGACATGGCCGGCCGGCTGGCCGGCCTGCCCGGCGTGCGGGCAGACGGGCAGTCCACGCTCGGCTATGCCAGGGCCGCGCACGCCCGCAGCGGGCAGCTGGCCGACACCGCCGGGGCGATCGCGACGGCCGCCTGCCAGGCCGCGCATTCGGTGCTGGCAGCCCGCGGACAGTGGGTCACCAACGAGAAGAACCTGCTGGAGCGGGCCGGCCTGCGCGGCATCGACGGCGTCCTGGCCGGCCTTACTGCCGAGCCCGGCCACCTGCTCACTGCGGTAGCCGCCGCGGACACGCTGCTGCGGGCCGCCGTGCAAGAACCCGCAGGCAGCTAAGCCGCGTGAGCGGTCAGCTCCTCCGCGCGGCTACCCGCCGGTGGCGCCGCCAGGCTCATCCTGAATGTGCACGGCAGCTTCCTCCGCCCCTGCGGCGCCACCGTCGATCCCGACGTCGCGGGCGACAAGGTCGCGCTCGGTGTCCGGATGCGCTCCCTCGTCCTCCGCGACCAGCCGGCCAGACCGGGCGTCCTGCTCGTCGCCGGGCACCGCGGCGGTGGCCAGGTCGTCCTCGGCATACGGGTCGGCTTCCGGCTCCTCCTCGGCATACGGGTCAGCTTCCGGTTCCTCCTCGGCGAGTAGCTGGTCGAGTGACTCGCCCTGCCGTTCCTCCGACGGCGTGGTGCCGAAGCGCTCGCCTGCCGACCACCGGTCCGGCGGCGCGATCCCGGTGTCCAGCGGGTCGTCGCCCGGGTCACCGTCGAGCGTGTCCGACGCATCCAGCACGCCGTCGTCTTCAAGGTCATCTTCGTCAGGGCCGGCTGACGAATCGTAATTCTCGTCTGGCATGTCGCGTGCTCACCTCTCCTCCGTTATCTCGGCGGGCCTGCCACTGAATGGCGCCGCGTCCGGCCAGGCTAGCGAGAGCGGCGGCGCATGGTCCGGGCGGGACGGACTGCACGCCGCGGTGCCGGGTCAGGGCCCGAGGGTGAGCTGGCCGAGCGCCGTGCCGGGCCCGGCCGCGAGCCGGGAGAAGTCCGGGGCCGCCGGGGGAGTGAGTCGCGGGCCGCGGCCGGGGAACTATTGCACCATGGAGTCACTGCCCGGGCTGCGAGAGCGGCGGGCATACGACTGCCGCCTGGCACCTGACCGGGCGCTGCGCACGCTGGCAGATGCCGAGGCCTTCCTGACTGGCCGCGGAATGCTGACCCGCACGGCTGACTGCGCGCTGCCCAGCCTGTACGAGGCGTGCCATGAGGAACCGTACAAGCCGGGTAGCCCGGGATTCGCGACCTGGCCGGCCACGAAATGGCCGTGGTTCGGCCAGCTCGCCGGGCGCGGCTACCTCGTCACGGCGGTCCACCGCGGCAAGAACCTGCTGGTGTCCGGCGGGGTTGCGGGCCTGCTTGACCCGATCTGCCGGGCCGAGATCAGGCGCATGCGCGCAGCCGACCCGCGGTGGCGGCGGCTGCTTGATCATCTGGCTGCGGCCGGCCCGTCCAGCATCGAAGATCTGCGCACCGAGCTCAGGCTGAAGCGGCAGGAGCTGACTGCCTTGCGGTACCCGCTGGAGCGCTGCGGCGCGATCGTGTCCCGCTCGCTGCAGGTGACTTCCGGCGAGGGACACCCTCATTCGAGCGAGCTGGCACGCTGGGATCAGGCCTATCCCGGCAGCGCCCGCGCGGACCTAGATCCTGGCCGTGCCCTGATGGATCTCGTCGTGGCCGGCGTGCGCGCCGCGGTCGTCGCGCCCGAGCGGGAGCTGCGGCGCTGGTTCTCCTGGCAGTGGTACTGGACCGACGCGCTCGCCGACGACCTCGTCCGGGACGGGAAGCTGCGCCGGGCGGACGGCTACGTCACGGCTGCCGCGACCGGAGCATGACTTCGAGCAAGCGCGGCGCTGGCGGCGTAGGTTGAAAAGATGAAATATCGCACTCTGGGGCGTAGCGGCTGCGCGGTGTCGAGCTTTTGCCTTGGGACCATGACCTTCGGATCGGAGTCGGACGAGGCGGGCGCGCATGCGCAGATCGACCGTTTTGCCGAGGCGGGCGGCACCCTGGTCGACACGGCCGATGTGTACAGCGCCGGGGTGTCGGAGGAGATCATCGGCCGCTGGTTCGCCAGCCGGCCGGCTGACGTCACCGAGCCGGTCGTGCTGGCCACGAAGGGCCGCTTCCCGCTGGATGATTCCCCGAACGGTGCCGGGCTGTCCGCCCGGCATCTGACGCGAGCCCTGGACGCGTCACTGGGGAGGCTGCGGCTTGAGGCGGTTGACCTGTATCAGGTGCACGCGTTTGATCCGTGGACGCCGCTGGAGGAGACGCTGCGCACGCTGGACGGGTTCGTGCGTGCTGGCAAGATCCGCTACTACGGGCTGTCGAACTTCACTGGCTGGCAGCTGACGAAGGCGGTGCATCTGGCGCGCGCGCTGAACGTCGCCGGGCCGGTGACGCTTCAGCCGCAATACAGCCTGCTGGTGCGCGAGATCGAATGGGAGATCGTGCCCGCGGCGCTGGACGCGGGCCTCGGGCTGCTGCCGTGGAGCCCGCTCGGCGGGGGCTGGCTGTCGGGCAAGTACAGGCGCGATGAGCGTCCGGCGGGCGCTACCCGCCTCGGCGAGGACCCGAACCGCGGCATGGAAGCCTACGACCGGCGGGGCACGCAGCGCACCTGGGAGGTCATCGGCGCGGTGCAGAAGGTCGCCGATGAACGCGGTGTCTCGATGGCCGAGGTGGCGCTGGCGTGGGTGACCGACCGCCCGGGGGTGACATCGACAATCCTCGGTGCCCGCACGATCGGGCAGCTTGAGACCAACCTTCGCGCTGCTGACCTGCGCCTCACCGAGGCGGAATGTGCCGCGCTCGACGCCGCAAGCGACCCGCAGGCCACCGACTATCCGTACGGCGAGATGGGCGCGGAACAGCGCGACCGCCGCCTCGCCGGCGGCGGCTAAACCCGGCAGGCAGGTTGAGCCGCCGGCCGAGTGGCCCGCGGTTTACGATGAGCCGGTGCCGTTGCGCGCCGTGGACTTCCATGTGCACCTGCCGACTCCGGACTGGCTGGAGGGCAGCATGGCGGGTTACGTGGAGGCGGCCGAGGCGTACTTCCGCTCGCCTGCGCAACGACAGTCGCTGGAGGAACTGGCGGCAAGATACCGCCAGCTGCAAGTGCAGGCGGTCCTGCTGGCCTGGGACGCCGAGACAGCGACGGGGCGGCCCCGGGTGCCGAATGAGACGGTGGCCGCCGCCTGCCGCAATTATCCGGATGCGTTTACCGGCCTGGGCTCGGTGGACCCGCACAAGGGCGAGGCGGCGGTGGCCGAGGTGGCGAATATCGCCTCGCTCGGGCTGCGGGGGGTGAAGTTTCACCCGTCGCTGCAGGCGTTCGCTCCCGATGACCCCGCCTACTGGCCGGTCTTCGCCGCATGCGAGCAGCATGGCCTGCTGGCCCTGTTCCACACCGGGACCAGCGGGATCGGTGCCCGCCAGCCCGGCGGCCAGGGCATCCGGATCGACTTCGCCCACCCGCTGAAGCTCGATCCCGTCGCGGCGGCTCATCCGGGGCTGACCATCGTGGCCGCCCATTTCGGCTGGCCCTGGCACATGGACCTGGCCGCCATAGCTCTGCACAAGACCAATGTGTACATCGATATATCCGGCTGGTCGCCGCGGCGGATCCCCCCTGAGGTGATTGCCGAGCTACGGGGACGGCTGTCCGGGCAGTTCCTGTGGGGCAGCGACTTTCCGTTCTTCACGCCGGAACGCTGCCTCGCCGGCCTGGATGGCCTCGGCCTGCCAGCCGATGTCCTGGACAAGGTGCTGCACGAGAACGCCGCCCGCATCCTCGGGCTGACCTGACGCGGTCACGTGACCCAGTACGGCAGCCGTAGATCGTGACCTTGGGTAGTCGCAAGAGCCTGTGCCCTGCGCGGCCGCTTCACGATCTGCAGCTGCAGTACCAGCGTGCCCGGGTGAACAGCAAGCGGGCGGCGTTCGGACGTGATCACCCAGCGGGAGCCGCCATAGCCGAATGGCCCTTACTGTCGTCTTCGCCGGCTGGAACCTGTCTCATTTCGGGCACTCTAACGCGAGCTCTCCGGCGAGTTGCGTATGTCCTGCGGTTGGCGGCGCGACCGCGCCATGGCCCCGGTTGCCGCGCTGATAGCGCTCATCTGGCGGCCATGGCCGGCGGCTACGGTGAGAGGCATGCACGGCACGCCAATCCGGGTCGAAGTCAACGGGGGCATCGCGACTGCTGAGCACCTGCGGCACCTGGCGCTGGCCGGGTACGGCCACTTCACGGCCATGCAGGTCAGGGACGCGCGGACCCGCGGGCTCGACCTACACGTCAGGCGGCTGGACGCGGCCACCAGGGAAGTGTTCGGCACTGGCCTGGATGCTGACCGGATCCGCGGCCATATCCGGCACGCGCTCGCCGGTACCGGCGACGCGTCGGTGCGCGTCATCGTCTTCTGGCCCGAAGCCGATGCGGCCCCCGCCATCATGGTGACAGTCCGCCCGCCTGGCGAAATGCCGGCCGGGCCGCTGAGCCTGCAGCCGGTTCCGTACCAGCGCCCCGTCCCGCACATCAAGCACGCGGCAGACTTCGCCCAGACCTACTACCGCCGCCTCGCCGCCGCCGACGGCTTCGACGACGCGCTGCTGTCCGGGCCTGGCGGCGTCATCTCCGAAGGCGGCATAACCAACATCGCCTTCTTCGACGGGACCACGCTCACCTGGCCGGACGCGCCCTGCCTGGCCGGCATCACCATGCAGCTACTTGAGCCCAGGCTGCCCGGCAGCGGCCTGCCCGCAGGCCGCGGCCCGGTCCGCCTCGCCGATCTGCCGTCGTTCACCGCGGCACTCGTCACCAACTCCCGCGGCATCGCGCCGGTTGGCCGGATCGGCACCACCACCCTCCCCGGCTGCCCCGCGCTCATGCAGGCCCTCAGCGAGATCTACGAGTCCATACCCAGGGACCCCATCTGACCGCCAAGCTGGCTGCCCCGGGCCGCTGCACCGGAGAGGAGAGCAGGGTGACCGGTTTCACCGACGTGATCTGGTATGCCTGATGAAGCCGGCTGAGAAGCGAGTCCTTGACGGGATCCAGGCCGAGCTGAGCCGGGTCATCCGGTACGACGATGAGTCGATCGTGAACGGCAAATGGATCCGGCAGCGCTATGACTGCGGCTGCATTCCGGGCCTCGCGGCGGCCCGGCGGGCGGTGGTGAAGACAGCATGGCACGAGGCCGGTCACGCCGCGGCCGCACTGGCAGTGGGAGCGAGCTTCACCTCCGCCAGCATCCACCACGGCCGGGACAACGACGGCCGGGTGCATGGCATCACGCCCGTCACGGAGCTGGCCTTCGTCATTCACGCGGCCGGCCAGATAGCCGAGCGGCTGATGAACTGGACCATGCTGGAACGTGATGACGACCTGCGCGCCTGGCTGCCGGCCTGGCACAGCGACGGCGGGGATGCCAGGCACTTCCGCCAGGCGCTGCGGGGGCGCCCGCACACCGATGAGTTCCGGGCCTGGCGCTACAGCGAGGAGATGCTGACCCCGATGCGGCTGAAGATCCGCCAGGTTGCCAGGGCGCTGCTCGTGCATCACCGGCACCTGCCGTACAACGTCGTCGCGGCGATCGCCGGCTGCGGCTGAACCTAAGTCTCCTGCCCGGCGCACAGCACGGTCGCCAGCTAGCGTGCGCATCCGGCTGGCGGATCAGGCAGCGTCGGCCCGCTCAAGGACGAATACCGGGATCTGGCGTGCGGTCTTGCGCTGGTACTCGGCGTACGGCGGGAAGGCGGCGACCGCCCGTTGCCACCATTCGGCGCGCTCGTCGCCGGTGAGCTCGCGGGCAACCATGTCCCACTTGTGCGGGCCGTCCTGGAACTCGACCCGCGGGTCCGCGCGGAAGTTGTAATACCAGAGCGGATGGGACGGCGCACCGCCCTGCGACGCTACCACCGCATAGCGGCCGTCATGCTCGACCCGCATCAGCGGCGTCTTGCGCACCTTGCCGCTCCGCGCGCCGCGGTTCGTAATGATCACCACGGGCAGGCCGGTGTCGCGCAGCGTCGTGCCTTGCGTCCCGCCTGAACTCTCGTACAGCTCGACCTGGTCACGAACCCAGGCCCGGGAACTCGGCTCATAGTCACCATTGACGGGCATGCCGCCATCAAACACCCTCAGTAGCTCTCGGCCGCACGCGGGGCATGCCGCTGCGCCTGCCCAGCGGGACCAGCGCGGCCGGCGGCGGGGCCAGCGCGGCCGACCGCGGGGCCAGCGCGAGCGGCGGGGGCAGCGCGGCCGGCGGCGGGGCCAGTGCGCGGGCGGCGGCCGGCCCCAGCGCCTGGGCCGGCCGCGGGAGCGCCCGGTTACTGTGGACCCGGCGTGGCGGCGCGGCACGCCCGCCGCCAGCCCGGGATCGGTTCGCGTCAAGGCTGTGAAGGATGAGGAGGAAGCCGGATGGCTGACAGGTCAGTGGCGATCGTCGGAGGGCGGATAGTCCCGATCACCGGGGAGCCGGTGGACGGCGGGACGGTTCTCGTGCAGGACGGCAAGGTCACGGCCGTCGGCGGCGACGTGGCTATTCCCGACGGCGTTCGCGTGATCGACGCGGCTGGCTCCTGGGTGCTGCCCGGCTTCATCGAGGCGCACGGGCATGTCGGCGTCCACGAGGAGGCCGAGGGCTGGGCTGGCTCGGACACCAACGAGATGACCGACCCGGTGACCGCGCAGGTGCGCGCCCTTGACGCGATCAACCCCGCGGACCTCGGCTTCCGTGACGCCATCGCCGGGGGAGTGCTTGCTGTCAACGTCAATCCCGGCTCCGGGAATCCCGTTGGCGGCCAGACGGTAGCGCTCAAATGCTGGGGCCGCACGGTCGATGAGATGGTGCTGCGCGAGCCATCCGGTCTTAAGTCCGCCCTCGGCGAGAATCCGAAGCGGGTGTACGGCGAGCGGCAGAAGACGCCGAGCACCCGCCTCGGCACGGCCGCGGTGATCCGCGGCGCCTTCGTCGATGCCGCCAACTACCTGCAGCGGCTCGACAGCGAGCAGCGGAAGCCGGAAAACGAGCGCAAGCCGGTCGATCGCGACCTGAAGCTTGAGGCGCTTGGTAAGGTCCTGCGGCGGGAGATTCCCTGGCGCCAGCACTGCCATCGCGCCGACGACATCGGCACCGCGATCAGGATCGCCGAGGAGTTCGGCTACGACCTGGTGATCGACCACGGCACCGAGGCACACCTGCTCGCCGACATCATCGCCGCCAAGGGCATCCCGGTGATCATCGGGCCGCTGCTGACCAGCCGCTCGAAGGTGGAACTGCGGAACCGGTCGCTGGCCAATCCCGGCCGGCTGGCGCGCGCGGGCGTCACGATCGCGATCACGACCGATCACCCGGTCGTGCCGATCAACTTCCTGGCCCACCAGGCCGCCCTGTCGGTCAAGGAAGGCCTTGACCGCGAGACCGCGCTGCAGGCGCTGACCATCAACCCGGCGCGCATCGCCGGCATCGACGACCGGCTCGGCTCCATCGAGGCCGGCAAGGACGCCGACCTGGTGATCTGGTCAGGCGATCCGCTCAACATGCTCAGCCGGGTCGAGCGTGCCCTGATCGGCGGCATGCAGGTATACGCCTACGAGAACGGCGAGGCCAGCTTCGCGGACCGGTGACGCCAGGCTGGAGGCGCGGCGCCGCGTGGCAGGTCAGGCATGAATGACGTTGGTGTGGTGGCAGAAATGCACCCGGCCCGGGCTGATGGACTGGATCCGGCGCAGCGAGTCCCGCCAGGCTGTCAGGTCGCTGGCCTGACCGGGCGGCAGGTCCTCGCTGGCCGGGCCGGCGTACTGGCGCGGCGTGTAGGCCGCGTCGCCGATCAGCAGGTCGGACGTGCCGTCAGCGGACTGGACCACGACCGACTGGTGACCTGTGGTGTGTCCGGGAGTCGTTATCACCGCCAGGCCGGGGAGCACTTCGGTGTCACCGTCGAGCAGTTCGAAGCGTGCGTTCATGAAGTCGAACCAGTCGTACAGGTCCGGTGACTCGCGCTTCGCCCGGTCAAGTTCCGTGCGCTGCACGTAGCAGGCGGCGTGCCTGAACACAGCGTTCTGGCCGCAATGGTCGAAATGCAGGTGAGTGTTGATCACCAGTCCGATGTCGGCCGGGGTCATGTCCAGTTCGGCGAGCGCGTCCGCGGCCGACCGGTTCACCACGCGCCAGTCGGCCAGCAGCCGCTCGGGCCCGCCGACCCCGGTGTCCACCAGGACCGCGCCGCCGGGGTGGGTGACCACGAAGCCGTGCACCGGCCACTCGCCGCCGTCGGGGCCGCGCAGCCGCGCCAGGTGCAACCGCTTGATCTCCAGTGCCATCGGCGGCCGCCTTCAGTCTCGTGCCCGGGCATGACAGATGTCATCGTCGCAGCCGGGGCGGCCCGGGGTCCAGGCACGCCAGGCACACCGGGCGGCGGCTGCGGCAGTGCGCGAGTGAGTGGCTTCCGCGCCTGGCGCCATGAAGCAGAAGCCGGAACGGGCAGCACTGCGCCGGGCGGCCCCGTATCAAATGACGTAGATGGGAATCTGCTGCGGTAACAGCGACAGTAGAGTCCCATTCACGTTGCTGGCCGTCGGGGCGGACGTGCCGCTGCCGCATGGAGACCGTCCAGTCCGGCTGGGTGCTACGCGCGGGGTCCTCACTCGCGGTGGCCCTCGCTTGGTCGCGGGCTCGCCCTGGGGGAGGCCGTGCCTGGCAGGCTCGCGTCCTGGGGAGGCCGTGCCTGGCAGGCTCGCGTCCTGGGGAGGCCGTGCCTGGCAGGCTCGCGCCCTGGCGGGAGGCCCGCGGCCTGGCTGAGGGCTGAGACGCGTAGCGGGCCGGCGTCCCCCGTTCGGTATTGTTGGCTTTCCAGGTCGAGAGGCGCTGCAACGGGCTTTGCCCGCCACGCTCGGCCTGGGTCGCGCAAGCAAGGGCGCCTCCATTTGCTGCAAATGGAGGCCGGATGAGCAAATCCTTGAACCGAAGCGACCAGCGTGGCAGCGCACGCGCCCTGCGGGAACTCCTGGATCAGCGGGTCGTGGTGCACGACGGGGCCTGGGGCACGATGCTGCAGGGCGCCGGGCTCACCGCGGCCGACTACCGCGGGGAGCGGCTACGGGATCACCCCCGTGATGTGGCCGGCGACCCGGACCTGCTGAACCTCTCGCGCCCGGATGTCGTCCTCGGCGTGCACCGGCAGTACCTGGCGGCTGGCGCGGATATCACCACGACGAACACGTTCACCGCGACAAGCATCGGCCAGTCGGACTACCTGCTGCAGCCGCTGGTGCGCGAGATGAACCTGCGGGGCGCCGAGCTGGCGCGCCAGGCCGCGGACGAGGCGGGCGGGCGTTTCGTGGCCGGCTCGATCGGGCCGCTGAACGTCACGCTCTCGCTGTCCCCGCGGGTCGAGGACCCCGCGTATCGCGCGGTGTCATTCGACGAGGTCCGTGCCGCATACGCGGAGCAGGTCCAGGCGCTAGCCGACGGCGGGGTCGACCTGCTGCTGATCGAGACGATCTTCGACACGCTCAATGCGAAGGCCGCGATCGCCGCCGCCCGGGACGTCGCGCCGCACCTGCCGCTGTGGATCTCGGTGACGATTGTCGACCTGAGCGGGCGGACGCTGTCCGGGCAGACCGTCGAGGCGTTCTGGAGCTCGATCGAGCATGCCGGCCCGCTGGTGGCGGGCGTGAACTGCTCGCTTGGCGCCGCGGAAATGCGCCCGCATGTCGCCGAGCTGGCGCGGTTCGCCGGCGTCTATACCGCCTGCCATCCCAATGCCGGCCTGCCGAACGCGTTCGGCGGCTACGACGAGACGCCGCAGGAGACGGCGCGGATGCTCAGCGAGTTCGCCGGATCAGGCCTGGTCAACATCGTCGGCGGGTGCTGCGGGACGACCCCGGCGCACATCGCACGGCTCGCGGCCGCGGTGTCCGGCCTCCCGCCGCGGCCCGTTCCCGAGCTACCGGACCGGACCCGGTTCAGCGGCCTTGAGCCTTTCGCGATCGGCGCCGACACCGGGTTCGTCATGATCGGGGAGCGCACCAACGTCACGGGCTCGGCGCGCTTCCGGCGCCTGATCGAGGCGGGCGACTTCCAGGCCGCCGTCAACGTCGCGCTGGATCAGGTGCGCGGCGGGGCCAACCTGCTCGATGTCAACATGGACGCCGGCCTGCTCGACAGCGAGCAGGCGATGACCACGTTCCTTAACCTGGTCGCGACCGAGCCGGAGGTCGCACGAATCCCGGTCATGGTCGACAGCTCGCGGTGGAGCGTACTGGAAGCCGGCCTCAAGTGCGTGCAGGGCAAGGGCGTCGTCAACTCGATCAGCCTCAAGGAGGGCGAGGGCCCGTTCCTTGACCAAGCCCGGCGCATCAGGGACTACGGCGCCGGCGTGGTCGTCATGGCCTTCGACGAGCAAGGGCAGGCCGATACCGTCGAGCGCAAGGTGTCGATCTGCGGCCGCGCCTACGACCTGCTCACCCGGCACGCCGGGTTCGCGGCCGGGGACATCGTGTTCGACCCCAACGTGCTCGCGGTCGCCACCGGAATCGCCGAGCACAACGGCTACGCGAAGGCGTTCATCGACGCGCTGCCGCTGATCAAGTCCCGCTGCCCGGGAGCGCGCACCAGCGGCGGCATCTCGAACCTGTCGTTCTCCTTCCGCGGCAACGCGGTCGTGCGGGAGGCGATGCATTCCGCTTTCCTCTTCCACGCCGTGGCGGCCGGGCTGGACATGGGGATCGTGAACGCCGGGCAGCTCGCGGTCTACCAGGACATTCCCGCGGACCTGCTGGAGCTCGTCGAGGACGCGATCTTCGACCGGCGGGCCGATGCCACCGACCGGCTGGTCGCGTTCGCCGAGACGGTGAGCGGGTCAGGTACTCGGCGCACCGTGGACCTGTCCTGGCGGGATGCGCCGGTGCGGCAGCGGCTGGCGTACGCGCTCGAGCACGGCATCGTCGACTTCATCGAGGCCGACACCGAAGAGGCCAGGCAGCAAGCCGCGCGCCCGCTCGACGTGATCGAGGGACCGCTGATGGACGGCATGAAGATCGTGGGTGACCTGTTCGGCGCCGGGAAGATGTTCCTGCCGCAGGTAGTCAAGAGCGCGCGGGTAATGAAGCGCTCGGTCGCCTACCTTGAGCCGTTCATGGCGGCCGAGAAGGAGCAGGCGCGGCTGGACGGCCGCGCCCAGGCCGAACGTGGCCAGGGCAAGGTGGTGCTCGCGACCGTCAAGGGCGACGTGCACGACATCGGCAAGAACATCGTCGGCGTGGTGCTCGGCTGCAACAACTACCAGGTCATCGACCTTGGCGTGATGACGCCCGCCGCCGTCATCCTGGATACCGCGGTCGCCGAGGGCGCTGCCGCCGTCGGGCTTTCCGGGCTGATCACCCCGTCACTGGACGAAATGGTGAACGTCGCGGCTGAGATGCAGCGGCGCGGGCTCAAACTGCCCCTGCTGATCGGCGGCGCCACGACGTCACGGCAGCACACAGCGGTCCGGATCGCGCCCGTCTACGATGCCGCCACGGTCCATGTGCTCGACGCGTCCCGGGTGGCTGGCGTGGTGGCGGACCTGATGCACGCCGACCGAGCCGAGGAACTGGCCGCGCGCAACCGGGCCGACCAGCAGCGCCTCCGCGAGCAGCACGCGACAAGGCAGCGGCGTCCGCTACTGACCCTCGCACAGGCCCGCGCGAACCCGGAGCAGGTTCCGTTCGACGACCTGCCGGTGCCCGACTTCACCGGTGTCCGAGCCGTCCGTCCTGACCTGGCCACCCTCCGCGGGATGATCGACTGGCAGTTCCTGTTCCTCGCCTGGCAGCTGAAGGGCAAGTACCCGGCGATTCTGGACCAGCCGGTTGCTCGTGAGCTCTACGACGAGGCGAACGCGCTACTCAGCCAGATCATCGCCGACGGCTCGTTGCGGGCCCGGGGCGCGTTCGGCTTCTGGCCCGCCCGCTCGGAAGGCGACGACATCGTCCTCGACGCGGATGGGGCGGGTGGTGGCGGTGCGGCGGGCGGAGGCAGCCCGCCGGGCGGAGGCAGCCCGCCGGGCGGAGGCAGCCCGCCGGGCGGAGGCAGCCCGCCGGGCGGAGGCAGCATCGGCAGCCTCCGGCTGCCGATGCTGCGCCAGCAGACTGCCAAGCCCGCCGGCCGGCCCAACCGGTGCCTCGCTGACTATGTGGCCCCAGCCGGGGACCATATCGGCGGGTTCGCCGTGGCCATCCACGGCGCCGAGGAACTCGCTGCTACCTTCGAGGCCCGGCAAGACGACTACAAAGCGATCATGGTGAAGGCCCTGGCCGACCGGCTTGCCGAGGCGTTCGCCGAGCACATCCACCTGCAGGCCCGGCGTGCCTGGTTTGAGCCGGATGCCGACCCGTTGATCGAGGACCTGCACGCGGAGCGCTTCCGCGGTATCCGTCCCGCGCTCGGCTACCCCGCGAGCCCGGACCACAGCCAGAAGCAAGCCCTGATCGACTTGCTCGACGCCGGGCAGCTCGGCATGGGCCTGACCGA